>Ga0247611_10003277_pt1 | contig 24289 bp, 18 predicted proteins | sample 177DNAGHGhighgp2_FD_192422 | JGI IMG/M metagenome (GOLD analysis project Ga0247611, IMG submission 192422) | Sheep rumen microbial communities from Palmerston North, Manawatu-Wanganui, New Zealand - 1770 DNA GHGhigh gp2 | ecosystem: Host-associated > Mammals > Digestive system > Stomach > Rumen... | reverse complement strand
AAGAATTGCAGCAGATTGAGCAATACGCCTCGATCTACCTGAAGATTAGTGACATGGCGGTGATCCTCGGCATACCTGCCGAAGTTCTCCGCTCGGACATCGCCGACCGCACCACCGAGGTCAGCCAACGCTACCTCCGTGGCAAAGCGGCGTCGAAAGTGAAACTGCACCATCAGGAGATGATGCTGGCACAGGTAGGCTCGCCGCTGGCCATCGAGAATGCCCACCGCAATCTGCTCGATATGGAGGATGACGAGTAACCCTTAAACACTACACACGAAGTAATCATGGCCCAACATAAAACACTGGAAGTCTGCCGCGTTGACCTTTTCTCGGACCGCGAAGAACTGGAGCAACGTTACCCTGCGGTTATCGTTGCCGCAGTTCTGCGCATCCGTGAGGAGTACAACTGGTTTCTCTCCAACCCTGATGCCAAGGACCGTCAGTTTGTCGAGTATGCGATATCCCGTCACGGCATCTCCCGTTCGCTGGCCTACAATGACCTTACGGTGATCAAGGCGCTGCTGCCGCAGATGGCCCAGGCCTGCCGTGACTTCCACCTCTACCGCTTCAATGAGATGATCATCGAGACCTACCAGATGGCGAAGAAACGCAAGGACACGAAGACCATGGAGAAGGCTGCGTCGTCCTATGCCAAGTTCAATCGTGTTGACCTGGAGGATGAACGGGCTTTGCCCTATGACTTGATCTTGGTGCAGCCTTTCACCGCCACCGACGACCCGACGGTGCTCGGTATCAAGCCCATCCCAAGGCTTCAGGAGCGCATCGCTGCGATGTTGAAGAAATACCAGTCCGAGAACATCGACATCGAGGATGTCGAGTTCGAGGAGGCCGACCTGGAGGAACAGTCCTTGTTCCCCAATGATGAGAAGACCGATGGAAGAGAAACAGAAGAAAATATACTTTAACACCCCACAGCGCCTCACCCAGCTCATCGGTGCCAATACCACCGTGATTGTCGCTGGGCGACGCACCGGCAAGACGGACTCGATAGCCTCGCCCTTCGTGCTGCGCAACATGCAGCGCATGGCGGGCAGCACGGGCGGCATCGTCGTGCCGACCTACAAGCACGGCCTGACGAACACCATCCCGGGCTTGTTGGCGGCGTGGAAACGCTGGGGGTACATCAACGGCATCCATTATGTCATCGGGCGTAAACCGCCCAAGTCGTTCGGCAAGCCCATTATTGAGCCCGCCGAATATGAGCACGTGATTTCCTTCTACAACGGCTCCTGCGCTATTATCATATCCCAGGACCGTCCTGGCAGCAGCAACTCGTTGACCCTTTCGTGGCTCCTGATAGATGAGGCCAAGTTCATCGATTACGAGCGACTCAAGGACGAGACGCTGCCTGCCAACGGCGGCATCAAGTCCTACTTCGGCCATCATTCGTTCAACCACAGTGTGATGATCTTGTCCGATATGCCGCAGACCCAGAAGGGCTCCTGGTTCCTGCACTATCAGGACAAGATGGACGTTGACCTCATCGAGACGATCAAGGGCACCGTCTATGAGATATGGAAAACGAAGCAGCGCGTCCGTGACCTCAATGCCCATAAACGGCCTGTGCCTCCGTACCTGCGCAATTACCTCCGCCAGCTGGACCGCAACCTGAACAGGATGCGCTCTGTGGCGGTGTACTATAAGGAGTACTCCTCGATCGAGAACCTCCAGCTGCTCGGCGAGTCGTACATCAAGCAGATGAAGCGCGACCTCACGCCGAAGACGTTTCAGACATCGATTCTTTGTCAACGCATAGGCATTGCCAAGGATGGATTCTATTCGTCTATGCGTGAGGGCCACAAATACAACGCCAGCGACTTCGACTATCTCGATAGCCTGGGCTACGATTTCAGCGAGTCGCAACTGGACAGCCGGGCAGACAAGGACGTGAACCCCTATGCGCCCATCTGCATCGGCATGGACTATAACGCCAACATCAACTGGATCGTGGCAGGCCAGCCCACAGGGCGCCGCCTGAACGTCATCAAGAGCTTCTACACGAAGTTCGAGCGAAAGATACCCGCGCTCATTGACGACTTCTGCCGCTACTATGCACACCACGAGACCAAGATAGTCGTCTATTATTACGACAGTACCGCCCTGGGCGGCAACTATGCCGTGAACGAACAAGACTTCCACTGGGTGGTATGCCACGAGTTCGAGCGACACGGATGGCAGGTGGAGGACATCAACCTGGGAAACCCCATGCGCCATGATGAGAAGTACCTGCTCATTAACCAGGGCTTTGCCGGTAAACAACGGCTCATGCCGATGTTCAACCGCCAAAACAACGATGACCTCATCCTGGCCATCCAGACTGCCGGTGTCGTGCGCGGACGCAACGGCTTCCGCAAGGACAAGGGCGGCGAGAAACTCGCCGAGACCGAAGAAGACCTGCTCCAGCACCGCACCGACGGCACGGACGCCTTCGACACGCTCTATATAGGCTGTGAGAAATTCCCGTATCGTGATACCTTTGGTATCAATTCAAGCGGCGTTTTGTGACCAGTGGCACAGAAATTGCATATTGTATTATTTTGCACTATTTTCTCGACTCTTGTTTTTATTCCTGATTTGGTTTTTTTAGCAGGCATGTCCCATGGTTTGGGACTACCCGCTTTTTTCTTTACAAATTTTTTTCGGTTTAGCCACCTTGAACCCAGTGATGGGTACATGTAGTGGAAGACATTAACCTTTAAACTTTCAAAAAAAGAATGAATTACATCATTCAACTTTCAAGATCCGATGCAGAATTGCTTGCACTTGGTGTTAAGAATGTGCTGCATCTTGACAATCAACATCTACCGTCTGGCCGTCGTTGCTATTTTTACACGGCATCTGACCATGAGAATTTCAACGAATTAACTCCACTGGAATGGAGGCAAGAGCAGAAGAACCACATGCGGTATGGTAATCTTAAAGAGTTGAACCAGTTTGTGGATGACTCACTTTGGGGATACTTCGACATCGTTACCGAGGTGTTTGCCAACATGAATGTCTGGGCCGCTGGGGTAGAGGAACCACGCTATCTCGTGGACAACGTCCATGTGTTCCATCGTCCACTGGTCGCCTCGGTCGAGGATTTAGTCACTGCCAGGAATCTCAAAGAGCTGTCTTCCTATGTGCTCTGTCCTCACCAGCCTTATGTGGATTATAGGAACCGTACATTGTACGTTCATGTCGAATCATCCCACTTCGAGCCGATAACCCGTGGCGGCAAACTGATTCTCGATCTTTCGGAATCTCTATTAGCGTTTTACAACACCTGGAAGGATGACATTGATTGCATCACGATTGTCAGCGGAATTAAAAGGGCAAGCTTCCGCTTCCATACCGAGATCATCAATGAGACAGCCCCGCTGTCACAATTAGAGTATGTGTATCCGAGCCTGCTTTCTCAGAGTGGGAAAGCCTATCGGAAAATGATCTGCTTCTATTTGGAGCTGCCGCCACTGGATTAACCGACGCAAAAGACGACAATTTCAAAAATTGTTGTATATTTGCACCCGTCAGTCGAATGACTGACACTGAAATTTGAATCATAACCAAGATCCATTATACGCCTCATCTTTGAAAACTTAGGACACTTTCAAAATTGATTAGCAAGGTCGTATAGTGGCTCATGCCGTATGGCGTGGGCGCACTATGTGCAGCTAATCGGGTGACTGTCCTAAGTACCTCAAAGAATGTACATGTGGCTCACGCCAGTTTTTTAACATTACTTCACCCCTGCTGTCCCATGATTTGAGACAACATCCTCTTATCTTTGCGGTGCGATTGCAAAGGATAAACGGTAAAATTTTTCATCATCTATAGATGATGATGCCATTTTCAAGAAAAATGTTTATCTTTGCCATCGCTATACCAGCCGACGACCAGTAAACAGTGAACAATATAACAAACTCCTTTGCGGTTATATGAGCTTTGGTCGGCTCGCTGGGACCGCATTGGAGTTTTTTAATATAAAACAATCATAAATCCAAATAGAGAGGATAAATGATTTTTAAGGCAGAAATATGAATGGTTTATCTTTGTTTGCCAATGTTGGCATAGCTGAGACATACTTATCTGAGGTCGGAGTCGATATTGTTGTGGCGAATGAACTCCTCCCTGAACGTGCTCATTTTTATCAGCATTTGTACCCGGAATGTAATATGATTTGTGGGGATATAACTAATCCTCAAATTTACAATGAGGTAATTGACGAATCTCGTCACAATGATGTTGAATTTATTTTAGCAACTCCTCCTTGCCAAGGAATGAGTATTGCAGGCCAAATGGATCCAGAAGATCCAAGAAATTATCTTATTACATATGTGATTAATGCAATTCGAGACCTTGAGCCCCGATATGTGTTAATGGAGAATGTTTTTATGCAATTGCAGACAACAATTAGATATAATGGCCAACATATTCTTATACCTGAAATTATTGATGCAATACTGGGAGATGATTATTATATTGAAAGAAGAGTAATAGATACTAAGTTTTATGGTGTGCCGCAGCAAAGAAAAAGAGCTATATTTCTTTTATCAAGAAGGGATAATGGCGTACCATGGGAGTTTCCGCCATACGATGAACATATAGTAACCCTTGAACAAGCTATTGGTGATTTGCCATCACTTGATCCATTAGTGAAGGAAATAGAATATAGAAATGTGTTTCCTGACTATGAGTTAAAGCGACAGAGAGGATTAGAAGTATCGCGCTGGCATTACCCACGTCCTCATGTGTGGCGGAATGTTGAGGTGATGATGCACACACCAACTGGAAGAAGTGCTCGTCAGAATCCTGTGTTTTTCCCAAAGAAAAGAGACGGTACGATGGTAGGAGGCGCGCCAAGAACATATATGCGTATGGAGTGGGATCATGCAGCCCCCACCATAACAAGTTACAATCATACAATTTCATCTTTTCAAAATGTTCACCCTGGGCGTCCAATAGAAGGCACTGACTTGTATTCTGATCCAAGAGTATTAACAATTTTTGAAATGATGAGAGTCATGAGTTTACCTGATGATTGGAATATCCCAGATTGGGCTAGTGAACCATTGATACGCAAGGTCATTGGGGAAGGCGTTCCTCCCCTTGCAATACGAAGAATTGTAGAAGTTTTAGATTTACATTGACGATATGAATGCATTATCTTTATTCGCTAATGTAGGCATAGCCGAAACATATCTTTCAGAAATAGGTATAAATGTCGTTGTCGCAAATGAGATTGATGAGCAACGAAGCAATTTCTATAGACATTTATATCCCAATTGTGATATGATTCAAGGTGATATCACGAATTCATCGGTTTATGATTCAATCATATCTAAAGCAAGAGAGGCTCAAGTCGATTTAATATTGGCAACACCTCCATGCCAGGGAATGAGCATTGCTGGACATAACAGCCCATATGATGAACGTAATAGTTTAATCAAATATGCTATTGACGCCGTCATAGACTTAAATCCTAAATTCGTTTTTTTTGAGAATGTTACACAGCAGCTTGTCACGCCTATTATCTATGAGGGAGAAGAAATCAGAATCCCTGAGTATATCCATAGAAGATTAGATGACAGATACAACTTCAATCACGAAATAATAACAAATGCAATGCATTACAGCGTTCCTCAAAGACGTGAACGGTGTGTTTTTTTGCTTGTTAGAAATGATTTGGATCTTGAATGGGAATTCCCCGAGCCAGGCCGAATAATCACATTAGAAGAAGCTTTCGAAGGTATTCCGGATTTGTGGCCGACTATTAAAGAAAGAGCATATCAAGGTTTGCTGCCACAAAATTCAAAGGAGTCCTTGAGTTTTCACAAATGGCATATCCCACCGGTGCACGTATGGCGTAATATTGAATGTATGTTGCATACTCCTACGGGGAATACAGCTTTTGATAATCCTAGATATTATCCTAAGAAAACGAATGGCGAACGTGTAAAAGGTTATGATACAACATATCATAGATTGTTTTGGGATAAACCGGCCGCTACAGTCACAATGTGGAATGGTATATTAGGGTCTCAAAATAATGTTCATCCAGGTAGATTCTGGAAAAAAGATAAGGATGGGGATAGCTTATATACAAACCCTAGGGTTCTTACAATATATGAACTTTTAGTGGTTTCTTCCCTTCCTTTGGATTGGGATATTCCTGATTGGGCAAACAATCAATTAATTCGATTTGTTATAGGGGAAGGGATTCCTCCATTAATGGTAAAGAAAATAGTAGAACCTTTAATTCAGTCATACAATGCCAAGGTTAAACAATAAAATCAATCTGCCAACAAATACTACAGATATAAAGATGTTGGCAAACTATTTAGTAGCTATAAAAGACAAAGGAACAGTTACTGTTAGTGAAGAACAAGCTCTTTTTTCTGCTGTGAAATCTCAACATAGCAGAAAAAAGAAAAATGACCATAAAAGAGATACTCATACTAAATCTGCACTTAACTTATATGGACTAATTCATACAAATGAAGATGACAGCTTTAGTGTATCTCCTTTGGGTGATGATGTAATTGCATGTTTTGAGGAAGAAAGCAAATTCTCTCAAGAAGATTTTATAGCTCTAATGCTTAAAGTATTCGTTAGGATGGAAATAACAGACGAGCAATATGATAGGCATATTCATATAGGCTTCATTCTAATAAAGCTTTTGAGTGATCCGTTAATGGACTACTACATTACCACTCATGAATTGGCACATCTTGTGATGAATTCTGCATTTATTAATGATAGCCAATATGAACAAATCAGGGATTATGTGCTGGAATTCAGGAACAGTGGCCAAGGTATATCACAATTTACTTCACAAACTAAAGCCCCCACGTTTTTAGCGACTTTTGTTAATAACTGGAAATTCTTGGTTGCTGAAAATGTAGAACTGAACCAAAAGCAAAAAAGATTAGCTGACAAGTACTTTGAAAATTACTTGAATGGTGAAACTGAAGATGAAGACCTACCAGATGAGTCTGAGGACGTGGCCGAAGAAGCAACCGAAGAGAGACCCGAAGTTGTGCCTGATGAAGTACCTGAGTCAGGTACAAAATTAACCGATTCGCAAAAAAATGCATATCGCGCATTTCATTCAATAACAAAATATAGGTTAAATAGCCTTGCCGCTTATATAGCTCGATTATACTTGTCACTTCTTGAAGGAGTAGAAGTTCGTGATTATTTATCTTATTTCAGTTCTTCTAAAAAAATCAATGACGAAATAAAAACCAACCAGATCATTTATTTTGGCGCACCTGGAACTGGCAAATCGTTTAAAGTTGAGAGCGAAGGGAGCGAAAGTGATCGAATCCGAACAACTTTCCATCCAGATTCAGACTATTCATCTTTTGTTGGATGTTATAAGCCTATGCAAAACCCAAAAGATGAAGATAAGATTATTTATAAATTCGAAGGCCAGTGTTTTACTATAGCTTATATCAATGCATGGAAGCGCTTAGTTGCACGTAAAGAGAATGAAGATATCAACTTCACTTTGGTGATAGAGGAAATTAACCGTGGTAATTGTGCGCAGATATTTGGTGATATTTTCCAATTGCTTGATCGCGACAGAGAGGGCTTTTCGCAATATGGAATTCGTCCAGACGAAGATTTAGCGGCCCATCTGAAAGAAGAGTTCAAAGAAGTATCAAGCGCGATAGAAAAATATGCTAATGGTAAGTATAAAAACATAGCAAATGGTAAGGAGATGAAGTTACCGCCTAATCTTAGTATCATTGCTACAATGAACACAAGTGACCAGTCCCTTTTCCCGATCGATAGCGCATTCAAACGTCGTTGGGATTGGGAGTATATTCCTATCCAGTACTCTCCCAAGAAGGATGAAAAGCAGATCAAGTTTTCGATTGATATCGATGGAACAATCTACGACTGGTCTTCATTCATCAGAGAAATAAACAAAAGAGTGCTAGATATTACAAAAAGCGAGGATAAACAACTTGGATACTTCTTTGTTCGTCCAGATAATGGAGATAGCATTTCAATGAAACGCTTCGTTTCTAAGGTCATATTTTATCTATGGAGCGACATCTATAAAGATTACCCGAAAACGACTAAATCCGTCTTCTATTTTGATGAAGAATACCATACATTTAATTCATTTTTCGAGGGTGATAACATACAGGCTGATTTCGTTAGAGCTTTCATTGAAAACCTCGGGATAAATGACATTAAGAATGAAAACCAAATGAGTCAAATTGTAGACAATAATGGTGTGCCTTTTAATAAAAAGAGGTACGAAAAGATTAAGGATATAATTGAAGAAATGAAGACAATGGATATGGCAACGCTGGCAGTTGATCCCCGATTTGCCGGCTATACTCCTGGTGGCGGAGTTCCTTTCATTGGAACACAAGTCATTGAAAACAGAAGCAAGTTGCCTGATGACGACCCGAAACATATCTCTGAGTCTTCATATAAAAAATATAGAAGTGAGCAGTATGAGCTAAAAGATGGATACTTTATTGCTGTTTACAACTTAAGTGCGAAGACGATGGACGAAATCAGGAAAAAACTTGGAATCATAGTGACGCCGTGATAATTATAATTGAGAAATATCCCTACAGAGAGCAGGTGTTGTTGAATACAATACCTGACATATCTCATTTCCAGCCTACATTTTATATAGATAGAAATGGAGAAAAACGTGTAGTGATCAATACTGTGGGCTATTGCTTTATTCCAGAACTGAATGATTGCGTTTTTTTTCTGCCTAAGGTTGTACTCAAACAAAGCAACAATGAACCTGTTACTTTCCAAGATAACCAGGAAGAAGATGATGACGATGTTGTAGGATACGATGTTGAAAGCGGTGACGAAGACAAAGTTAAGTCAAGTGATTTGGTCTTTGGCAATCACGAACCGGAAAAGTTGCTAAAAGACAAAAATCTGCTCAATGATACCGAACACGAATTCATATATCAGCTATCCGTATGGATTTATCGGGCTCTAAAGGAGTTTAAACGCTTGAACCCTAAGAGTAAAATCGTGAATGCAGATTACGGAGCATCTTTAATCGACAAATCCCAGAATGAAAAAGATTACACTTTCATTGATGTGTTGCTTTCATTAATAAAATTCAATGATGAGAACCAGGACTTTTTCATCTTTGTCCTGAAGAATATTCATAGAGGATACAACAAGATTAATTGGCGAAAGACTATCTCTTCGAAGCAGCCATTGATGCAAGAGGAAACTCCGATTTATATGAATCCTGTGAACAGGAAAAAGCAGATCAATTTCGATGAGGAATTATTGATTATCTTTTTCTCAATAATGAACTATATAAATGAGCATTATGGGTTTCCCGTCAAAATAAATTTTAACTATGAATTGATAACGGGAGAGAAGTTCAAGCACTATATTGGAGGCTATGGCATAATTCGACTCAAACAGATTAAGTATAAGTATTTTAGTGACATTACAATAAAGCTCTGGAATCTGTGCAGTAAATTCTTTGAAAAGGCAGAGGCAATCACATCGTCTACATATAAGCGTGATTTCATGTTTGCTAATTCCTTTCAAATGGTATTTGAAGCCATTATTGATGACCTCATTGGAGATAGGGCTAATAGCCTTCCCAAAAAACTCAAGAAACAAAAAGACCGCAAAATTATTGATCACCTGTATAAATATGGTGACCTTGTTCATCCGTATGTGCCAAGCACGAACGAGATTTATTATATTGGTGACAGTAAGTACTATAAGATAGGAGCATCCATTGAAGAGACATCGGTTTACAAGCAGTACACGTATGCGAAAAATGTCATTCAGTATGACTTCGACATTATTTTCAAAAAAGAAAAAGGCACAGCTATTCGCTATGTAGACAATCTTACCGAAGGATATAACATCACTCCTAACTTCTTCATAAGTGCTGACATAAAACCGCCATATGCTTTTGAAGAAAAACCTCCCACTGTCCATAAGACAATCAAAGATGGCAAAGTATTTGAGTCTCGTTACCTGAACATGCAGTTTAAAAATCGTTTGTTTGATCGTGACACGTTATGGATTTCTCATTACGATATCAGTTTCATGACCATTCTTTTCCTTTATGGAAGAGGTAATGATTATGAAAAAGATTCCTATAGGGAAACTGCAAGAATGCTTTTCCGAAAAGAAGTTATTAAGACTCTTACTGAAAATTATTATTTTTATAAGCTTGAGACAAAAGAAGGAAACAGTTTGAAGGATATAGTAGAGAAGAATTTTAAGGCATTACTCGGAAAAATTTACCAACCCAAAGGTTGTAGTTATCTCATTCTTGCATTGGAGAAAGATAAAGATGAGAAAAAAGATAACGATGATTTGTTAGCATTTATAGACACTATCTTTATAAGAACCGATTTTGATTTGGGAAATGCCCGATAACCATTAGGCAGTGATTACGTTAATTATTTGTTTGATTTTAATCTAGAGTTATTATGATACCAATATTTGAAGATTTCTTATTTCCATTCCTCTATAATTTGAAAAATGGTGAAATATCAAAAAAGGAAATGAGGAACAAATTGATTGAACAATTTTGTTTAACTGAAGAAGATGTTGCTTTAAGAACAAGAGGAGGAAGAACAACACAATTAAACGATAGAATAGGATGGTGTCGTCAATACTTCAGGTGGGCATTATTCATAGACATACCCAAGAATGGAGTTTGGAGATTAACGGACCGAGGCGAAGAATACCTATCCAACCATAATGCTCTTAGAATTGAAGATTTATTAACTTACAAAGAATTCGCAGAGCATTACAACAAGGATAAAAACGATGATGCTACTGAAGTATCATCATTTGATTCTTCTAAAGCCTCTTTGGAAATCACTCCAACAGATGCACTCGAAGATGCTTATACCCGTATAAACGATTCTTTGGCAGATGAACTAAAGGCGTTGATTATGAGTCTATCACCTTCATTTTTTGAAACATTGGTCGTTGATTTACTTGTAGCTATGGGCTACGGTGGAGATTTCAAGGATGCCGCAGAGGTTACGCAACAAAGTAAAGATGGAGGTGTAGATGGAATCATAAAGGAAGACAAACTTGGATTGGATAAAATTTATATACAAGCTAAAAGATGGAATAATTCAGTGGGCGTTCAAACAATACAGCAATTTGCCGGAGCTTTGGATGGCGTGAAGGCTTCAAAAGGGGTATTTATCACAACATCATTCTTCACGGAACCAGCAAAAAAATATGTCGATAATTTAAGTAAGAAAATTGTATTGATTGATGGAAATGAACTTACTTCATTGATGATTGAATACAACTTGGGTGTCAGTGTTAAAAAAGAGTATATCGTAAAACGAATAGATACTGATTATTTTGAAGAGTTGGAATAGTTATTTCATTAATGAAAAGCTGTGATGATGTACCATTGAGTCTGAAAGAAAAACTCAAACAAATAGAGAAACTATTAATATGGAAGAACCAATAACAAATAATGAATATACTTCAGATATTCAAGATATTAATGTTGAGCAAAGTGATTCTGTAGGCGAAGATAGTTACAAAGATAATGAGATTAAAACAATTCTCACGATTCAACCGATAGTCGCAGAATATGATAACCTTATACAATCTGCCAAAATTTTAGCTGCAAAGCTTGACGAGGTAATTGATTACCCTATAAGAGATGTTTCTTTGGCTCAAAAAATTTCTGAAGACTTATTACAGATATTTAAAGAGCAACCTCAAAAAGAAAAAATTGTAAACGGCAGGTTGCTCCTGTCAAATATAGCTAATACAAACGAGTTAGATGACAGTATACTTTTATATAACCGTTGGTATAGAAGAATATTTGGAAAAAATAAGAAAAATTCTTCAGATAGCAAAAAGCGCATTTCTATAGTGAAGATAAAAGCAGATACTGGCAAAACTATCTATAGAGAGTATAAAGCCTCAAGAATAAAAAAGGATACAGCCGCACTAACTATGAAATCTATAACGCTTTTATCTGATAAGGACGGTAATAAGCCGACCAGACTTACGTTATCAAAAGGATCCTGGATGTGCTACTACATTAATCATCCAGATAAAGCCATAAGGTTGTCCTTTAGGATGGGAGCAATAAGTATAGCACTAGGTCTAATCTCAATTGTTGACATATTTAAAGATCCTATTTGGAGGGGGATAAAAGGTGTCATTGATATGGCAATTTATGTTATTAATGTAATATGGGAATGGTTGTAATTTGTCTATGAATTAGTATGCAATTTCAGTTTTTAGAATCATGAGATAGTATCAGAACGATTAACTGAGTGTGTAAACAATGGCACACTCAGTTAATAACATAGACGACAAATCAATTATTTATAAATTCCCATTGACTCTTTTATTTTTAAGTGAGAAAATGATTATCTTTGTGGTTTGATAATGTCAAATCATATAACTGCGACGTGTTAGCAATTTTGTTTTTGAAGAATTGAATCAATTATTGTAATGATTTATTTAATATGAATATTGGATTAATCTTAACTATTGCTGCAATAATCGCTCTCCTCTTATTGATGAGAGTGGTAAATAAAATGCCCACAAAAGATAGTGGGAATGATAATAATAAAGAAAGCAAGCAAAATAGCAGCCCAAATAAGTTTTATGTGCTCTTTTTGGTTATTGTTTTTATCATAGGTTATCTCTTTATGAATTTCCAAATGTGTTCCGATTCAAACTACAGCGGAGAATCTATTGAAGAGACCATTCGTCATGGTGATTGAAATGAACAAATTTGGCATGATTTTTGCGTAACACATTTTAACAATTAACACAAACTAAAATCATTATGCCTTACCAGCCAGAATTATTTAATACAGAACCTGCAACACCGGCTATAGTCTATAAGCCGTCAGAGCTGTTAGGCATCATTGCGTCATACTTCTCTCAGCAAGACGTCAATAAGCAAGTAATCTTCCTGCAAGGTATTTACTGGAGCAATCCGAAGCACAACCCACAATGGGCATACCGCTATGACAAACTTCGTGATGAGAACACTCAGTCTGAGATAACTCTCCAGATTCCTCATAAGCTCGCCGGAAATCTGAAGGACGGAAGTCTTGTGACTGTAGGTGGCATGTTGAGCCGCAAAATGCAAAATGACGGCTATATTCAGATTCAGCTTCTCGTAAGCCGCATTGATGTTGTGCAAGACCAGGCTATAGATGAGGACGAAATAAAACGCATGGAGATACGCCGTGCGAAGGCCACAAAGGGCTTCCGCAACGTCGATGCGATCCTGGAACAACTCCTTTTCACGGACAACCGACCCAAGGTCGCCCTCATCTTCGCCTCGACCTCGATCACAATGTCCGACTTTAACGCCGGCATCCAAGCCGCCAAGGCTGCAATAGACTTCGTTGAGCAACGCGTGAACTTCGCCAACTCCGCCGAACTGTGCCAGCGGCTGAAAGCCATCGACGGGCAGCACTTCGACGTGCTCGCCCTCGTCCGTGGAGGTGGCGGCGGCATTGAAAACCTCGATGACCTTGACGTGCTGCAGACCGTGGCCGACCTGCAGACACCGCTCATCGCCGCCATTGGCCATGTCGAGGAGAAACTATTTATTAAGCAGATTGCCGACAAGGAGGCTCCGACTCCCAACGGACTGGGTCAGTACTTTTCCAATATGGTCGAGGAGGTCAGCGAAAAGAAAACCCGTTCACGCGCCGCCCTCACCGAGCAGATCAAGAAACAGTTCAAAGAGCAACTCGAAGCAGGCCAGAAACAGAACAAGGAACTCCAGGAGAAACTCGCCGCCCTCACGAAGAACCAGCAAGAGGCTGCTAAGCAACACGGCGAGCAGGTGCTGGCAGCGCAGAAGCAGAACAAGGAGCTGCAAGAAAAATTGACAACCCTGACTAAAAGCCAAGAAGAGGCCACAAAGAAGCACAATGAACAAGTCGAGGCAGCTCAAAAACAAAATAAGGAGTTGCAAGATAAACTGGCATCATTGACCAAAAGCCAGGAAGAAACGGCCAAAAAACATAATGAACAAGTCCTTGCTGCTCAGAAGCAGAACAAGGATCTTCAAGATAAACTGAATGCCATTCAGAAGGCAAACTCTGAGCAACAGCAAAAACAGAACATCGCTCAAAACGCTCTTCAAGACCAGCTCAAACAGCAGCAAAAGGCTGCTGATGATAGGGCAAAAGAGTTGAATGAAAGCATTCAGAAAATGCAACAGTCAAACGGGGAACTCCAAAAATCGCTTTCCCTGTTAACGACTCAAAATGCTCAAGCCACAAGAGATCGTGATAAAGCACGAGACCAAGCAAGAGATCTAGAGCGGCAGCTTATGGATCTTCAATCAAAGGGTGGCGGCAATAAAACCGCTGTTATTGTGGCCGCAGTCATAATTACAGCTATTATAACTGCTATCATCTGCACAACTTTAATCTAACTAATTAATAACTATGGCTACCTGGGAAAAAATGAGACTTCCTCGAGAAAACGGTGAACTTGTAGATATGCAAGTTCCCGTCATCGTTTCAGCAAGTCGAAGTACAGATATACCCGCATTTTATGCCGACTGGTTTTTCTATCGCTTGAAAGAAAAAGGCTATTCAGCATGGATAAACCCATTCAATGGAGTAAGGAGCTACGTGTCATATAGGAACACACGTTTTATTGTCTTCTGGTCGAAAAACCCGCAACCTCTTATTCAGTATCTGCCGATTCTTGAAGAAAAAGGTATCGGATGCTACATTCAGTACTCATTGAACGACTACGAGAACGAAGGCCTTGAAAAAAGTGTGCCGCCTCTCTCAAAGCGCATTGACACATTTAAGGCCCTTGTTGACCATCTTGGTGAACATCGTGTGATATGGCGATTTGATCCCCTAGTTCTAACTGACACTATAGACATTGATTGTCTTATATCCAAAATAGAATATATCGGAGATCAGCTAAAAGGTTACACTGATAAACTTGTTTTCAGTTTTGCTGATATCCAGATATATCGCAAAGTGCAGGCTAACCTTAAAGCCGCGGGAATCATTTCCACAGAATGGACAGAGGATCTAATGAAACAGTTTGCCGAAAAATTAGAACTGCTAAATAAAAAGTGGGACTATAAACTAGCAACATGTGGGGAGAGAATCGACCTTACAAAATTCGGTGTTCAGAAAAACCATTGCATAGATGATGATTTAATTATTCGTCTAGCTCACCATGATAAGGTGTTGATGGACTATCTAAATGTCGTTATCAAACCAAATCCAACTCCAGACCTTTTCGGCAACATAGAGCCTCTTCCTGATGGTGCAATCCTGCTCCCCGGTAATAGATATGCTGTACATGGCGATAATAGTGACAAAGGGCAACGCCAATTCTGCGGCTGTATCAAGAGCAAAGATATAGGGCAGTACAACACATGCATTCATGGGTGTGAGTATTGCTACGCTACAGCTAACAGGAGTCTCGCTTTAGCGAATTTTAAATCTCATCAAATGAACAATCACTCAGAAACAATTACTGGAAAATGAGTTATACATCAGATATTCAGTGCAAGAATAATCTTTCGATGAACGACATCATCGAAACAGCTAAGTCGTACATACCGGCAAGGTTTAAAAACATACCCTGGGCTTACGAAGACAACCAAGGTAGAACCCTTGAACATGGAACTGCAATATTAGCAACTGAAGATCTCTGCAATGCGTACCTTGCTGCTTATGGAAAGATGCATCAGCATAAACTTCAGCGGGCGCTTGAAGATAGTGAGTTCCCTTTTACCCAGCTTTCTGATGGTTTTGAGATTTTCGATTGGGGGTGTGGCCAAGGCATAGGAACCGTGACATTTATTGAAAAACTGCGAAATAAAAACTTGATGTCTAGACTAAAGAAAGTTACCCTTGAGGAACCTTCTGACAAAGCGAGAGCAAGAGCTATGCTCCATGTGACTCAAGCAATCGGTGACTATGACGTAGAAATTGTCGAAACATCAGAATTTTTGCCGTCTGACTTCGGAGACAACTCAAATAGCATCACAGCCATTGATGTTGAGCAGCCTTGCGCGGTTCATATTTTCTCAAATATTCTGGACATTGAGACTGTTAGCCTCAAACGTGTTTCACAAATGATCACCTCTTCTGGAAGTCGTCATTTGGTTTTATGTGTCGGTCCTGCAAATCGTAACGAAAGCAGAATCAGCTCTTTCCTTAACTATTTCAAAAATGAGAACATCCGAGTATTTACAGATTTTCGCGAAGTGGATTTTGGCCGACATGAGAATCACAGAGCGTATGGATGTTTTATAAAGAGCTTTTCATTCCTACTGTCTTCTGCAAAAGAAATACTTCATCAATACAAGTATTTTGCACCTGTTCAATATTTCGCCTCTTTTGCAGAATCTATATCTAACACGATGGACACTGACAGTGCTTTTGAAGTACTCGCTCCATTCGATTTAACAGCGCATAAAAACCTAAATCCCGTCTTTGCTTTACTGAGCAATCTTTTGTCACGAGGCTATCATACTTATCCCAGCCAATTCGTACTGGATTCTGTTTCTAATCTAAGTCAAGAAGAGAAACGAAAATCACTTATGGCTGTAGCTCGGTTGCAAAAAGCGCTCGTCGAGTTGCTTATTTCAGACCGTCTTGATTTCAGTAAGAAGAATTGGGAAATCTTGGTAGTTGAAGACGATACCCGAATTGCAGATATAGCAATTAAGGATTTCTTCTCTCTCTATAGACATTTAATTGCTATCACTGTAGATTTCGACAAACAGAAATTGCCTGACATTATTTTGTATGACAAAAACAATGTTGATGCAAACAAACAATATGATGCTATTTTTGACATATCAATTAAAGAGTATTGTGAACCATACAAGGTCTCATTTTCAAAATATCAAGCAAACAATGGATGCTATTTTATAATTCGATCATCGAAATCCATTTACGAAGATAGAACTCTTTATACAACCGAAAGGATTAAATACAAACCTTTAGTTACAAGAGATACTTCAGGCAACTATATCAATATCGAAGAGAATGCTAAACACCTACGGTATTTCTTAAACCTCATCTTCAGAAAGGAGGATTTCCGTCCAGGACAATTACCTATTCTGAACAGGGCCCTACAATTAAAAAGCGTCATAGGTTTGTTGCCAACAGGTGGTGGTAAATCTCTTACGTACCAGCTCGCCGCTATGCTACAACCTGGCGTCACCCTTGTTGTGGATCCATTGAGGGGCCTGATGAAAGACCAGTTTGACGGTTTAAGAAAGTCTGGTATTGATTGTATATCATATATCAATGCTGATTTGACTGCTACTGAGAAAGCAGAAAATGAAAATAAACTCACGGGGTCTCAAGTCCAAATCATGTTCCTGTCTCCTGAGAGACTTAGCATTCACAGATTCAGAGAGGCCTTGAGATCAATGAGGGAATCAAACATCTATTTCTCCTATGGAGTTATTGACGAAGTACACTGCGTTTCTGAATGGGGACACGATTTCAGACTAGCCTATCTACATCTTGGCAGAAATCTATATAACTATGTATTACCAAAAGAAGTAGAAGGTGAAGACAACCACATTTCGCTTTTTGGCTTAACAGCAACTGCTTCATTCGACGTTCTGGCTGATGTGGAACGTGAATTGTCAGGAATAAACGCTTATTCCCTAGAAGAAGACGCTACAGTTAGATATGAAAACACGAATCGACTGGAACTACAGTATTACGTATGTCCAGTCGATGCGGAGTCCGCTGAAAAATCTAAGCAAGTCGGAGAAATAAAAGAAAATTGTCTTCTGAATGTCATCAATGATGCAACACGTAAGGTTGAACAGATACAAGAATACGACAGCATAGAATTGATAAAGAATCGTTTCATTGAAAGAGAAAATATAATCGACCAAGAAAAGATTGACGAGATTGATGATGCTGATTTGTATGTTGATGTTGAAAGAAACTGGTATGATGATCAAGATACAAATGTTGCAGGAATTGTTTTCTGCCCAAGAGCATCAGGTGGCAATATGTATGTTGATGGTGTAGCTGACATTTTACATCAACAAGGATTGCCATATATCTCAGAATATAAGGGCGGTGCTGATCCGAGAAATCAGGATGCTTTCTTAAGAGGTGAAACAAATATCATGGTGGCCACCAAAGCATTTGGTATGGGTATAGACAAATCAAACGTAAGGCTCACCATTCATTTGAATTACCCAGGTTCATTAGAATCTTTTGTGCAGGAAGCAGGTCGTGCTGGACGTGACCAAAAAATGGCGCTTGCTACGATCATGTATTCTCCCAAAAAATATTACGTCAAAAATGTTAAAACTGGCGGTTGGGACCAATTCTCTGCAGATTATACTACCAACAAGTTCTTCTTTGATAGTAACTTTTTAGGTGAAGAATTTGAACTCTTTGTTATGGAGTTATTAATGAATTCTCTTAATGTTAAAATCAGTAATGAGGAATTTGACGGCATTGAATCTCCTACAATCAAATACACAAAAGGAATCATCCAGTTTATCAACCGTTATCAGCCAGGCACAACATTGACATACTATGTTTCTTATAAAGAAGAAAGTAGCGTGTTAGATAGCTATAATGAGCAGTTATCAAGACGGTTAATGCCTCTTTTTGAAACGCAAAATGCTAGAAGGAAAAAAGACGCAAAGGGATTTAGCTACGTCTATAGTTATGGCTGTGCAAAGTATAAAGAAGCTATACAAAAAGCCATCTATAGAATGTGCGTTATTGGCTTGATAGACGATTTTACGGAAGATTATGGTCGTGAAACCTTCAGAATAACAACCATCTGCCAGGACGAGAACTATTATTACGACTGCCTTCGTTCTTATTATCGTAAGTATTATTCGGAAGAAAGAGCAGATGAAATGATGGAGGAAGTTGAAGACCTTGCAGAAGAAAATGGCGTTATCATGGCTTGTCTCAAGCATCTAACTTCTTTTATTTATAAAAGTATCGCACAAAAGAGGGCCAGGGGTATTCTCGATATGGAGCAGTTCTGCAATATGGCCATCACATCAAAGAAGGATTGGAGAGAAACCAATGAAGATCTAAAGGATTTCATTTATTACTACTTCAACTCGAAGTATGCTCGTGAAGACTTTATGACTTATGACTCCAATCTCAGAAAAGATGTACCATTCTCCTTAAAAGATGATACAAATCCTGATCTTCATTCTGAGAATGAAATTACAAGTTTCAAACTTGTTGAAAAATACATGCGCGTCGTGGATCCTGAGATTGTAAACAGCGATTCACAAAACGATAATGTAAAACACTTGCAAGGTGCTGTCCGCTTAATTCGCAGAGCTGCTCCAGAAATGAACCCAGTTCTGAATCTTCTGAACATCTTTTGCATTTTGTTCCTTGGGCAACAGGATAATGAGATGTTGGAAGAAGAGATTTGCGAAGATTATGAAGAAGTTTTATCTTTCTACACAAGAAAAGGTACAACTAGACTTCTTGATAAATTCGTTAACTTGCTTGTTGAACATGCAGCAATCGACGAATCAAGACGTGATTATTTGCAAAAATTGCAAACCTATATTCAGTTACGGAATCACTTGAACGCAATTAATAATATAACAACAAAATACATAGCAGTATGATAGACGAAAGAATAAACAGAACACTGGCTGAGTTAGAGAGAAATCTCGGCAACGTGGAATCAGCAAGGAAACAAGTTGAGTCCACTGTCAACTCATTTAATGGATTACAGGCTAAAACTCAAGAGTACGTGAACAGTCTCTCAACAATAAAATCGAACTTGGGGGAAATTGTAAATCTTGTAGGAAAAGATTACAAGCAGAAGTCTGAATCATTTGAGAGCGACAGAAAGAACATCATGGAGGCTTGTAATAATGCAATACACTCAGTCAATAGCGCAGCAGGAGCTGTTCAAGAAGAGGTTAAAGAAAACATCGCAAACATGCAGAAAAGATTCACGTTTGTGATTGTTCTAAATATAATTATACTCATAACAGTTGTTGTACTCGCTTTCTTTGTCAAGTGAAGATCTATATAAACCACTATAGCGATAAACAATGAACGTGTCCAACAAAACGCCCTTGTGGCTGGATCTGAGAAAGGAATACATAGACGACAACTTCGAGAAGTTGCGCAATTACCTGTGTGACTGCTCCACGAACGCGGCCAAGAAGGATTCGTTCTATGACACGACCATCGAGCTGCTGCGTGCCCGTGTGGAGGACTTGATCGCCTCCATTGCAAACCGCCCCATCTACAGCGAGGATGATGACCGCAAGAGCACCACGTTCAACGCCACGCTGCTGGCCACATACCTGCTCACCGATGGCGACCATGACCTGGCATTGCCCGCCTACGTCGCATTCATGGGCGAGTTAAGACTGCTCAACCCCCGGTTCTCCGAAGCCATCATAACGGCGGCCACCGAGCGCCTGCGCTACGAAAAAGTCACCGCCTATGGCTTCAACTGGAAGAACCTTGATAAGATCGGCACCGAACTTTTCGCCTATAACGCGGCGAATCTCGTAAAGTTCGACGTGCCCAGGAAAAAGCCCCTTGTCTTCACGAAATTCGGCACAGCCTACATTTCTGCAGACGGCCTTTTCCTTACCCACGAGTCGGCCACTGGAGCCAAGAAACTCTTCAAGAGCGGCGCCAACTCGTTAGATACTGGCATCGGGATCACGCTCAGGAGCCTCTCATCCGAGAAACTCAAGCAGAGCTACGAGAACCAGATGCCGAAGGTCGAGGAGTTCATCAAGGACTTCATCAGCCAGCAGGACAAAGTACAGAACAAGGAATCCGCACCAACAGCAGCGCTGAAACGTTACTACGATAACGACGAGGCCGTGGTGCGCGTCACCAATGTCGATTACAAGAGCGGCACCATCTATGTCGAGACGACCGATCCCCGCTATCACAAACTCTCGGGCCCGATTGTCTTTGAGAAAGTCAGCCTGGTCTATTACTACACCGACACGCTCTATGAGTTCTTCTGTGCCGGTGACCATCTCAAAGCCACCATCAGCAACGCCGAACAGCCGACCTTCAACATCGAGAAGCAGCTGATTGAGTTCTTTGTCGAGGACACGAAACGCGCCGAGGAGGAAAGCGACGAGTTCCTGGCCTTGCTGATTGACGAGCGGCCCAAGTACTTCGGCTGGATCAACGAGTTCGGAATTGCCATGCATACCCAGAACACGGCTGGCTTCAGCCGTGGCGACTTCGGCATCCTCAATGGCGTGACCTACGGCACCGGGAAATACTACGGCAAGATTGATGCCCAGGTGCTCAAGCTCTCCAACGAGCACTTTGACGAGAAAACCGTCCGTCACGACTGCATCCGCGCCTTCGCCGAGGACACACCGGCCCCCGTCTATGCCGAGCACGAGGTGGACACCAGCGAGCTGAGCCCCGTCATCATCTCGCTGCTCATGCGTCAGCTGTTCGGCTACCAGCGCACGCTGCTCAAACCCACGGAGCGTTTCACCATGCTGGCCAACATCAATGTAATGGCCGAACTGGTAGGCGACACCGTATCATCGTCCTACAGCCGTTTCGCCAGAAACTACCTCATGGCCCTGGTGGAGTTCGTTGCCGGCAACACCGTGAAGGATATCCAGCTCACGCCCGACGAGGACTATAAGGATGCCGCATCCACCAAGGTCCGCATGGAGGTCATCGACCTCCTTAAGCAGTACGGCATGAAGGAGGACTCCAAGCGGCTTGCCGACGCGATCCAGGAGTACAAGGATACCATGCCGATGCTCTCACGGTTGGCCCGGCTGATACAGACGGCCAACGCCATGCAGGGCACCCTCTCGGGCTCTGCCCTGAACGTGATCAAGCGTGAGATCATCAAGACGCTCTCAATCGAGACGGAAAACGACGCCGACCTGGAGGCCGCAAGTGGCACCTACCTCGGCATCGAGAGCGGCACCCAGGAGTTCAAGACCTCCATCATCTTCCCATCAAACAACAATATGCAGCCCGACGAGTACGCCCAAAACATGAACGTGCTCAAGGGCGTGTGCGCCTTCCTCAACTCGACCACGGGCGGCGTGCTCTACCTCGGTGTGAACGACCAGGGCTATGTGACCGGCGTGGAGAACGACATGAAATACCTCAGTCAGAACTCCATCGACTCCTACCTGCGCTACATCCAGGACACCGCCAAGAAGCACTTCGGCATCGACACGTTGCCGTACCTGCGCATCGAGCCGCTGTACGACAATCAGGTGGTGGCCATCCACGTTGATCCGCACCCCTACAGGGTGGTCGAGCTCAACAACACGGCCTACCTGCGTGTCAACGCCGAATCCCGTGAAATGCCAGAGGGCATGCGCCAGCAGCTCATCGCCAGCAAGGTCTTCACCAAGAAGAACCAGGCTGCCGCTATCTCGCTGCTGCAGCACGCCTGCAGTCAGCGCAAACGCGTGGTGCTTCACAACTACGCCTCCTCCAACAGCGGCAAGGTCGCCGACCGTACCGTGGAGGCCTACGACGTGCGCCCAGAGGACGGACTGGCCATCTGCTACGACTGCAAGAAACTCGAGTGTAGCGTGTTCAAGATCAACCGCATCGGCTATGTCGAGATACTCGACAGCGAGCCGTGGTCACACACGGCCGTCCACAAGAAGATCGACGTGGACGTGTTCCACATGTCGGGCACCAAACCCGTGGCCGTCTCGCTCCAGCTCGACCTGATGGCCAAGAACCTCCTCATCGAGGAGTTTCCCTCGGCCAAGGACTGCATTAAGCCCCACAAGGGCGACAACAACATCTGGTACTTCGACACCGAGGTCTATCAGATGGAGGGCATCGGCAGGTTCTACCTGGGCCTTGCCAACCACATCAAGATCCTGCAAGCCCCCGAACTGGAGAAGTACGTGGCCACCTTCGTAAAGGAAAACCTGTCAGTAAATAAGAAATAATACCAACCATATAATTAGATACGACTATGTTGATGACTAGAGCTAACAAGGAGACCGTTGTTTTGACCATCGAGAACTTTTGGGACTGGATGGAGCTATTCGACAATGGTGCTGAAGATGAGATAGAGTTTGAGTTGGACGCTGAAAACCTCGATGTGTTCTTCCCTGATTGGGACACCTACATCGATGAGGACGATCCTTTTGGGTCGCTCAAGATGGAGGACATCAATGCGATAAAAACCCTGCACATCCTTATCGCAGACGATGTCCAGGAAGTTGAGGATCTTGAAGGCGAAGGCTTCTATGAGGTGGTCAACTGTGACTGCGACCTGGCCGAAAAGCCATTACAAGAGGGTGGTAATGAACCAGACTTGGAGTCCTTCCTCAGCTACACGGGAACCGCGACATTCAAAATCACACCGAACCATCCCGTTCCTTAAGAAGCGCCAATGGAGGCACCCAGTAGAGAGCAACTCAAGGCCCTGCTCGTCTCGATTCGGGACGAGCAGAACAGGCTTATGGCCAGACGAGGCATGTCCAGGGAACTGAACGCCTCGTTTGCTGTGAAACTGGAGCCGTTGAAAACGCCCATCTATATCATGTGGCAATACCTGGGCTACGGCGACTTCCCCGACAGCAAGGAGCAACGCATCTGGCTATCGTCATTCAAGACATCACCACCCGAATATCTCTCGGAGTGCATCATGCAGATCAAGTCCTGTGAGATACCCATCGATGACCTGAAGGTTCGTCGACAACTCATCGACTTCTATTCAGAACTTCAAGAACAATTCGAAATGTAAAGATACCGTAATGAGAGTACCTGCATTATTCAAGGAGTATATCTGGCTGGCGAACACCATTCGCCAGGCCCGGAACGGCATAACATTGGCCGAGATCAACGAGAAGTGGCTAGAAACGGACATGAGCGGTGGGGTAGAAATGGCACGCTCAACCTTCAACCGTCATAAGGATGCCATCGAGGACATCTTTGGCATCATCATAGATTGTGACCGCCAGAACGGCTACAGGTACTTCATCAGCAACGCTGACGTTCTGGGTGAAGACAGCGTCCAGAGCTGGATATTGAGCACTTTGACGGTGAACAACATCATCAGCGAGAGCCTTTCCTTACAGGACAGGATTCTGCTTCAGCCCGCCCCTGTAGAAGGTGACTACCTGAAGAAAGTCATCGAGGCGATGAAGAAGAGTGTAAAACTCTCGGTGGAATACAGGAAATATGGCGACCAGGAGCCCAAGCACCTCACCTTCGAACCCTACTGCATCAAGCTGTTCAAGCAACGCTGGTACATCCTGGGACATTTCCACTTTGTGCGGAAAGAAGAC
>Ga0247611_10003276_pt1 | contig 24317 bp, 23 predicted proteins | sample 177DNAGHGhighgp2_FD_192422 | JGI IMG/M metagenome (GOLD analysis project Ga0247611, IMG submission 192422) | Sheep rumen microbial communities from Palmerston North, Manawatu-Wanganui, New Zealand - 1770 DNA GHGhigh gp2 | ecosystem: Host-associated > Mammals > Digestive system > Stomach > Rumen... | reverse complement strand
GCCCTTCTCGCCGACCCTAATCCACTTCTGGGTGCAGGAAAGCCTTCCATCGGGATATTCACCGTCACCAAGGAAGACTTCTCTTCCTGGACGAAAGCCCAGCGGGATGCCGCCGCCAGCCCTGTGGCCGATGAGAGTACCTTCTCCTTCGGCAAGGTGAAGGCAGGCGCGAAGGTCGATGCATCCTTCATTATCAAGAATACCGGCAAGAGTGCCTTCAAGGTATATAAGATCGATTCCGAGAGTTCCAGGCTCTCGACCTCTCCTTTCGGGGATGTCGCTCCGGGAAGGAAAGGCACATTGAAATGTACACTTGATACCTCGGGAATGCCGAAAGGGGAGTGCCTTATCGTGGTTACGCTCACTACCAATTCACCGCTCCGTCCAATCATGAACCTCTTCGTGACCGGCTGGATAGAATAGGGTTTGCCGATGCTGGAAGTTTTCCTTGAAGCTCTCAGGAGCGCGATACTGATCTCGGGACTCGTTGTCATCATGATGATGCTCATCGAGTTCTTCAACGTCGAGTCCCACGGAAGGATATTCAAGTCCCTGGGTAAATCAGGTTTCACCCAAGTCCTGGTATCGGCCCTCCTCGGGTCGGTTCCCGGCTGTGTAGGAGGTTTCGCAGTAGTATCCCTTTATACCCACCGGCTCCTTGGTTTCGGCGCCCTGCTGGCGATGATGATTGCGACTGCCGGTGATGAAGCCTTCATGATGCTGGCAATGTTCCCGGGGAAGGCGGCGCTGCTGTTTGCAATCTTGTTCTGCCTTGCCATAGTGGCAGGCCTGTCAGCGGACAGGCTCACCAGGAAAGGCAGGATGATACCGACCCGGCTCGAAGATTCTTACGAAATCCACGCCGGAGATGCCCCCGGGCACTCCGAGTGCGCTCCCGAAAGCCATTCCGGAAAGCGCCATGCTGGCTGGAAAAGGATAGTGATGTTCGTAGGGGTGCTGGTATTCCTGGCAGCCCTGCTGTCCGGTTTCCTCGAAGAGGGAGAGGCTGAAGCCGATGGCTTGAACCTGCTCAGCGAGGAATGGATGTTCTGGGCCTTCGGGGCATTGAGCCTCGTGATCCTGGGCGCCTTGATATTCGCTTCCGACCATTTCGTGGACGAGCATCTTTGGGAACATATCGTGTGCAAGCATCTTCCAAGCATATTCGCCTGGACCTTCGGAGTCCTGATAGTCATCGGGACCCTGTTCCATTTCGTGGACCTGGAGACCTGGATCGGAGACAATACCGCCTGGATGATCCTGCTGGCCATCCTGGTCGGCCTTATCCCGGAATCCGGGCCGCATCTGGTATTCGTGACGCTGTTCGCCGGCGGAGTCATTCCGTTCCCGGTACTTCTCGCCAACTCGATAGTCCAGGACGGCCACGCATCGCTGCCCCTGATTGCTGACAGCAAGAAATCCTTCCTCATCGCGAAGGGCGTCAAAGTTGCGTTGGCATCGGTAGTTTTTGTGGTATGGGGTTTGTTATTGTGAATTTAAAGTTTATCTTTGCACACAATTTGAAAACTGTTTAACTAACTTATAACGAATTATGGCTTACAAGATTTCTGAAACCGATTGTGTAGCATGCGGAACATGCATGGCAGAGTGCCCTCAGGGAGCTATCCACGAGGGAGATGTCTATCACATCGATCCTGATGCATGTGTCGATTGCGGCACTTGCGCTGACGCTTGCCCTATGGGAGCTATCGCCCCTGCAGAGTAATCGAGGCTTACACATAGAGTTAGCGGCTTGCCTGGATGGCGAGCCGCTTTTTTTTTGTCGTTTATTCCAGCAAGCCGAGCTTTACGCAGGCATTCCAGATGCCGTCCTTATCGACGTCCGTCGTGATCAGGTCGGCTTTCTCCTTCAGCCTTTCCGAAGCATTGCCCATCGCGACCCTGATCCAGCCATCGTCCCCGAACATCGACAGGTCGTTGTCGGAATCCCCGAATACTATCGTATCCTCGCACCTTCCTCCGAAACGCTCCAGGATCCGGTGTATCCCGGCTCCTTTGTCCGACGGTTCCACGAATATGTATTCGTGGTGGAAACGGCACCAGGGCAGCTCCTTGAGGGACTCCAGCGACAGTTCGACAGGGTAGTAGCAAGCTATGAAAGCCTTGTAGAGATTCTCGAAGGACTCCGGGTCGAGGCCCGGAACCGTCCGCGTCTCCTGGTAAGTGTCGTGAGTGAAATCGTAGAAGCGGCCGTCAGGCGCGAGACGTGTGACCGAATTGTCGGGCTGGATCGCCCACGGGATGCCCCTGGACTCGCATTCCTTCAGCAGCGCGATCATCTTGTCTTTCGGCAATGGCTTGATTCCCAGTAGTTTCCCTTCGATAGTTATACCATAGCCGCCGTCGCTGACCATATTGTCGAAACCGAGTTCCTGCATATATCCCCTCGCCATAGCCTCGGAGCGGCCTGTGGCCAGGCAGAGGAAATGCCCGTCTGCCCGGAGCAGCTCGATGGCGCGCCTTGTGGACTCGGGAATATAATTCTTCGCGTAGCTGCCCCCCGCGATCAATGTCCCGTCTACGTCGAAGAAAAGGTAACGTTTCCTCATCCTGCGATCGTTTTCAGGAATTCCATATCCTCATCCTTAGCCATCTTCCCGACGCCTTCCTCGTTCTCGTATGCCTGGGCAGTGTCGATGTGCCTGTAACCGGCAGCAATCGCCTCTGAGGAGGCTTCGGTTACCTTATCGTCCGGAATGAGCCAGGTCCCAAGACCTACCTTGGGAATACTGACACCGTTGGACAGGGTGTATGTTTCTTGAAGTATCATTTGTCTGCGTAAATTGTTGTCAGAGAAGGAAGAACAGAGCGACACCGCTGATACTGACGACCAGTCCGATGATCTCTTTCAGGCGTATCTTCTTTTTGTTCACCAGGACTTCCGGCACTATGATCATCACGGGAGTCAGTGCCATCAAAGTGGAAGCTATCCCGGCATTGGCATAGCGGACCGCCATCAGTGAGAGGGACACGCCTAATGCCGGACCGAACAGTGTGATGATCGTGGCATATTTCCTCGTGACCGGGTCATTGACGGCATCCTTGAGCTTGCCCAGGCCTTTCTGCAAACCAAGCAGGATAAGGAAACCGGCGCTGCCGATCACGGCCCTGATCATCGTGGAAGCGAAGGGGAGCATAGTCTCCATCAGCGCAGGGGAGTCAGAAGGTATGGCCTCTGCGTAATTCTGCATTCCTATCTTGCTGAGTACCAGGCCGACACCCTGTCCGATACCGGCTCCTATCCCAAGTAGGATGCCCTTGAGCGGCAGGTCCAGCTTGAAGTGGTTGCCGGAGTCCCGGCTCAAAATGGAAATACCTATACCGCAGAGGGTTACTAGCATCGCCAATATGGATTTCAGGGAGAGCGTCTCACCCAGCAGCATCCATCCTGCGATGGCTGCTATAGGGGGAGCGAGGGTCATCATCAACTGCCCGAAACGAGGCCCGATGTGCAGGTAGCAAGTGAACAGGCAGTAGTCCCCGAATACATATCCAACCAGGGCGGAAAGCCCGAGCCAGAGCCAGGTGTCCTTGTCGGAATATACTGGAAACGGGCGTCCTACGGTAACCCAGAGGAGGAGACCCAGGAATAAGACGGCGAGCACCAACCTGAGTACATTGGTGACCATTGTGCCTACCCGTCTGCTGGATTTGTCGGAGAACCAGGCCGTAATGGTCCACGACATTGCTACGCCTAGCGATATGAGTTCTCCGATGTGATTCATTTTCTGGGCAAAAATAAAGAAAAAATGTAAATTAGCAGTCCAAAACAGTAATCTATATGAAACACTCACTGAAAGAATGGTTCGTCGTTACCAGATACTGGTCTTTCCCTGTCTCAACTATGCCTGTAATAGCGACTTTCGCTTATCTTTTCAGCAAGGGACAGGTGCCCGGCGGCGTAATGCCTTACGTGATCCTTGTCCTCTGTCTCCTCGGAGTCGTGCTCCTGCATTCTGCGGGAAATGTCATAAGCGACTGGTCCGACTACCGGAGCGGGGTGGACAATGAGAATGCTTTCGCTGTCCCGAACCTGGTGTTCCATAAATTCCTGCCGGAGGAATACCTCCGTTTCAGCATGATCCTTTTCGCTGCTGGAATCATCGTGGGCATAATCATAACCATCCTTAGCGGCTCCGGCCTCTTCATCGTGGGTTGCGTGGGAGTGCTGCTGACTCTCCTGTATTCATATCTCAAGTATCACGCACTGGGCGACTTGGACATATTCATCATCTTCGGAGTGCTGACGGTCCTCGGTACCACCTATGCGATAACTGGAGCGTATGTTCCTGAGGCCCTGATACTTTCTGTTCCAATCGGACTCGTCACCGTGTCGGTGCTCCACGCCAACAACACATTTGACACCGAGAGCGACCGCTCGGCAGGAATCAAGACTTTCGCGATGCTCATCGGACTGGAGGCCTCTTCGAGGCTTTACCGCTGCTATATGCTGCTGCCTTTCGCCTGCATCCTGGTCTCGGTCGTGGCCGGATGGCTTCATCCGCTGTCGCTCCTGTGCCTTCTGGCAGCTATCCCTGCCTGGAAGAACTTCCATCAGGCCAGCCAGTACAAGCATTTGGGACTTGAGGCGATGAAGGGTCTCGACCAGGCTTCCGCCAAACTGCAGCTCGTATTCTCAGGCCTTCTTTCCATCGGCCTGTTCATAGCCGGCCTCCTATGAGGAAAGACTGGCTGAGACTGGGCTTCGCGATCCTGGTCGCCGCCCTCTTGTGGTTCTATATGTTCAGCCCCTGGACTTACGGGGTTCCCAACTTCTGGATAGTGATGTCCTTCTCGGCCGTCACGCTGATGTCGCTGGGACTCGGATTCACGCCGGACAGGGGAGTGCTGCTCAAGGTGGAAAGACCTCTGCTTCAGTTAATTGGAGGTGTCCTGCTCGCCTTTGCGCTCTGGGGCGTTTTCTGGGTAGGGGACAAGGCTTCTGCCTTCCTCTTCGACTTCGCCCGCACCCAGGTCGACAACGTATATTCGATGAAAGCGGGGCTTCCGCAATGGCTGATAGCCTTGCTGCTGATCTTCCTGATCGGGCCTGCCGAGGAACTCTTCTGGCGGGGCTATGTCCAGCGCACCTTCTCGAGGCTCTTCGGCGGGAAACATCCTGCCGACCTGGCCTTCATAGTCACGGCGCTGATATATGCCCTCGTCCACATCTGGTCCTTCAACTTTATGCTCGTGATGGCAGCCCTCGTGGCAGGGGCGGTCTGGGGATTCATCTACCGGATATCCCCCAAGACCCTTCCCGCCCTTGTGGTAAGCCACGCCCTCTGGGACGTGCTCGTGTTCATACTCCTGCCGATCTGACCCGAAGGTTCTGATTGAGGATGTTGACTATGACTTCCACCTGCTGCTCAGGATGGATGTCAGGAGTAATCCTTGTGACACGCACCTCGTAGATGTCCTCCAGCCCCATATCCAGGTACTTGGAGATGTCGTGGTTGGACCCACGCGGAATGTAACCGAGTTTGTAGTCCTCATAGTAGATTGCGACGGCATAAGGGTCGAACTGATTGTCCGCTTCACGGACCAACTCCAGTTTGGTCCCGATCTTCAGTTGCCTGAATGCCTCGCATCCCTCCCAATAACCGAATCCCGCAATGTGGAAGTTGTCCAGATGCACCTTCCTGATAGGTTTTGTTTCTTTTGTTCTCATAAGGTAGGTGGTTTAGATGGAGGTTGTTAATGTCCCTCAATGCAAAGAAACAACAAGCTTGTACCAAATTGTGGTACAATTGAATTATTTAGTAATTATTGTATTTAAATACGAAGGGATAGATGCAAATACTAACGTCGTGGATAATAGCACCAATGACAAAGACTCCCAGATCTGGGAGTCTTTTATATTTGGGATTGAAGATAATTGAGTAAATTTGAAGGGAGTTGCAGACTATTGTCTGGACATACTAATTGGTATACTATCTTATGAACTAAATCACAATCAACATTATGAATAAGATTCTCACTTGTTGCTTATCAGGGATAGCTCTTATCGTACTATCTTCCTGTGCCAAAGATTATTCTAAGGAAATAAGTGATCTAGATTCTCGGATTAATGCTCTTGAGAAGGCAAACTATGCGACGCAACTTGCATCACTGAGCAGTTCCATTGCGTCATTACAATCTGATGTTAGCTCACTCAAGAATTCTTCGAATACTGTAGAGAGTAATCTATCTTCAATTAACTCTACGCTCTCAAACATTCAGTCACAGATTAATACCCTTCTGACAAAAGATGAGTTCAACATATACAAGACAGCTAATGACAAGGCAGTAGAAGATCTAATTAAAGGGCTGAATGGGAAAGTATCCCAAAGCGACTATGACTCTTTCAAGTCGAAGACCTATACAGATATCGCAGAACTTATAACACTACTTAATGGTAAGGTTTCCCAAAGCGATTATAATGCCTTTGTGGCTAATTATTATTCAATGATAGACGGCGTGAGGATTGACATAGCTGGCCTCAAGTCGTCTATGGTTACTAAAACGGAGTTGGAATCTTACAAGTCAGAAGTGAGCGAGGCACAATCGACAATGCAAAGCAGCATAGATTCGCTTTTAAGTAGAGTTAATGGACTGGAGATGAGTCTGGGCGAATTATCTGATAAGATAATTGGGATTCAGACACAAATTAATAATCTTGACAGTAGAATATGGGCATTGGAAAGTAAGTTGAGTGTAATTGAGGGAAAGATTTCGTCATTTGTAGAAAGGGTTCAAAGTATCGTATATATCCCCCGTTATGATGATGGGGCTTCGACAATGTGGTACTATACGCTTTCTCAAGACTCATTCTTTGCCCGTGATACGATTGATTTTCGTGTTAGTCCTGCTGATTGTGCTGATTCTTTGTTAAAGATGTGGGATAAAGCTATATCAGCCGAAGCTGTAAGTGTTAATACAAGAGGCTCTCAGCAGGCAGTTGCTCTTCCTGTTGTATCTGTGACCGGAGGAAACGGAAAGATAAGTGTGGTTCTCGATGGAAGTCCTCTTAAGGAAGAATCCTTCAGTGGCAAACAGAAGATTAAAGCGGTTGTTATCATTTCCGACGGAAACAACGAACGTACTAGTGATTATATATCAATAGTACCAAGAGAGATGAAGAATGTTATCTGCTATACTAGTACTGATGGAAAGGTTGTTACCCCTTATAAGACAGATGCTTTTGGCTCTAATATTATTTCAAATGAATATTTTGATGAATGTGGGGTAATTGTTTTTGACGGTGAAGTAACGGAAATAGGAGAACATGCATTTGAGGCTTGTAACAGATTGTATTCGATAAGACTTCCGGACTCCGTAATAAGTATTGGAGATTACTCTTTCTTCGATTGTAAAGATCTTTCCTCCATCACTATTCCGAGTGCTGTGACTCATATTGGAGAGGCTGCCTTCTCTGGTTGTCTAGGAATAAGAATATTTGAGATTCCATCTTCAGTTGAAAGCATAGGGCGTGAAGCCTTTTCTGATTGTTCGGGATTATCATACATTATTTGCTCAGCAACAACACCACCGGAAATCGATATATCATTCGACACCGACTCCAACTACCCTATTTATGTACCATCTGAATCAGTTGAAGCATATATGGCAGCTGAGAGCTGGAGTCGGTACGCAGATAGAATAATAGCGAATCCTATCGAAAAGTTCACAAGTAATGTAACCTGGGCTTTGGGCAGTAGTGCATTTGAAGGCATTGCAACCGTGAACGGATTTGATAATATCAAGGTTCTAAAACTCGGAACTTCCTCTAAAATTGGCAATGCTGCCGTCGTCGTCCCTAAGGGAACCAAGTCTGTATCATTCTACGGAGTTTCTTGGAAGGGCAAGCCGACTTCCGTACAGGTACTGTTTGGCGAGACACCGTTATATACCCAGGCTCTCGCCGCCAACGAAGGTGCTTCATACAACTCTCCTTATACGATTACCGTAACTGACAGCGACTATTACACCATGACCCTTCCTGAAACGTTGACCGATGATGTCACCGTGACGGTCACCACTACCGGTTCTAACACCAGGGTCATCCTCTTCGGAATCAAAGCAGAATAAATGCAAATACTAACGTTGTGGATAATAGCCACTAATGACAAAGACTCCCGGATTGGGAGTCTTTTGATGTTTAGGAGATTATGATCTTTATACATGGAAGGGAAATTACCCTTATTGTTCCAGCCTCAATTCGACATTCAATTGCTTTTGGGGATAACCGGCATTATCATAATTCTCCTTATTGTCGTATTTGCTCCACGTCCCTTTAAGGATTGTGGATGAGATCAAGTCTCCCTGGTTCATCTCCAAGTCAAATCTTTCTAGATACTCGTCTGAATAAAGTACAGGTATTTGCTCATAAAGATCAGTCAACTCGATCCAGTCTCCTTTTAAGCCGATTAAATCTTCGTGCCCTTCATATTGATAAGAACCGATTATCGGGCAGTTGAAGGATCCATCACCAGGATAAGAAAGCGCCATTTTAATCCTGTATGTTTTTCCGTCGCCGCTCATTGTGCCAGAATAGAAGTTCCTCGTCCAAAGTGATTCCGGAATCTCATCGTCATCAATACCTTCTGCGATTTGTCCCGGATTGTCCATCTCCGATAATGAATTATCACTGGTCTGATTCTGAGAAACGGATTTAGACTGGTCAGGAATACCTGCGCTTTGCTTTTTAGGACCGAAATTACAAGAGGATAGAATGACAGCAGTCAGGATAAGAAGTAAAACTCTTTTCATAAACGTAAATAGATAAGATGGTTAGTCAATTCGTTCTACAAATATACTAAAAACAGATGCAATCATATCTGAGTTTACAATAATCTGTTTAGGTTTGAAAATAATTGAGTAAATTTGGAAAGTGACACACACTACGATTAAAGCCAACTATTTTAACACAAAATGAAAAGAATCCTTTCCTTTTTTGTCGCATTCATCATCATTGCCGCTTTGATGACATCGTGTAAGTCAAAGACTAATAGTTCAAATACCGATGCACATGGCTCAGCAGAAGCTGTCGAGTCTTATGATGATTCTCCTTCTGAACCAGGATATGAAGAAGAGTTTAATAATGCAGGAGAAGCGATTGCTGGCTATGGCGATGAGGATCGGATAACAATTTATGAATTTACATTCTTAGGGCAGCTGTACAATGACAACGAATCTCATGATATAGTTCTGAAATATGAAGAATTTCCTGTTGATGACGATGAAGACGGGTGGTTCGATGTATCTGGAGATTATCGCTATCCGGCATGGCAGAAAGACAAAAGTTTTTCTTTCGAAGGACGAACAAATGGTAATAAACTGGTGCTGTTTACCGAGAATAGCGAAATGTTTGATCTTGTCTTCTATGATAAGGGCTATGTGTTGAAAGGGGATTGGTATAAGTATAAGAACAATCAAGAAAGGGATAAAGACAAAGGTCTTTGGAACAAGCATCTTCAAGTACAGTTAAAGGTGGCTAAGAATTAGCATAAGGAGTTGGACATCTTGTAATAAAAGCGAGGAGCCTTTTACATTCCCTCTCGTTAATCGGGAGGGTTTTCTGTAGTCACCTTAAAATGTCCTTTCTTATTCGATAAGGATCAAGTAAAGCAAACAGCGTAACTGCAAATCCTATTATCGAAGTTGAAAGATGACTGGGAAAGTATAAATAACAGGGACGACTTTACCATCAAATAAAGCGGGCTCCCAGTTCGGTGAAGAAGATACTACACGTACAGCTTCAAGATCCAAATCACGGCTCACTCCCCTTAGTACTTTGACATCGGATACACTGCCATCTGTATTGACCTTGAACTGTAGAAGAACTCTTCCTTGTATTCCCTCTTCCTTTGCTTTTTCCGGATAATGTAATTGGCTGTTTACCCATTTTGAAAACTCATTGGCATCTCCTCCATGGAAAGAGGGCTTGACAGTAGCATTTTGGAACGGAATAGGCTCATAATTAATGATGGAATTGTTATTATAGCTTCCTTCAGTTGGTTCATCATTAGTATCTTGAGATGCGCCACTCTCAGTTCCTTGTTTTGCATTATTATCTACAGAAGGACTTGTCGATTGATTATCAGGTGAATGCGTTTGACTATCTACTTTATTATTAGGTTGCGCCCGTATGAATTCATTTGCGTAGTAGTGCCCATCATCGTCAGGGTAACAAAATAATAAGCCATCATTGCCGATAGTCTTTAATACTCCACCAAGTGAAACAATTACTCCACTTTTTGTTAATACGAAAGCATTGTCTGGTGACAGATTCATTGTATCACTGTCATCCTCCTGACGGCGCCATTCTCCCCAAATTGGAGATGATTTATATGCTTCTTTGTATTTCTGAAGAATATCTTGAGAGACTGTATAATCCTTTCTATGAAGCACAGTGCTATATTTAGTAACGGTCTTTGCTTTTTTATTTAAGGTGACGTTTTCCTCATAATACCAAGCTGAGTCATAATATAGTTCTATTTCATCTTCTGATACCTGACTAATGGAATAATTCTGTTTAGGGAAGCAATAAATAGGGTACCAGCCTGCATTATTGTAGTTGTTGTCATAGCTACTATAAACAGCAAAATAGGACGTATTACTCTGCACGTAATTCTCTCCAATAATCAAATCGACATCTCCCCACGAATCATGGTGATACGTCCATCCTCCATATGCCCAAGAATAACCTTCAGGTAATGAGCCGTTAATAGATAAATCCTGGCTTTCATTGGATGACGGAGCAATTTCCTTCCCACTAAAGTCAAGCATCCTTTTTTCTCCATCTATCGAAACCTCCAATTTATTATCGTTCCCGACAACTGAGTCATACTTTATAGGGACTATAATCTCACCGTTCTGATTACAAACACCGTATTTCCCATCTTTATTCATAATAAAGATTAGAGCGTCTGAATCATCTTTGAGATAATCGATTGAATCATACTCCAAAGGGATGATAGTCTCGCCACGGTGATTGATAATACCGACTTTATCGTTCTTATTCTTTGCGAGTAGCAAATCATATGGGTTATAGGGAGTAAGTGCAAGTGAGGAAACTGCAAAGTCGTTATCCCTATCCTTCAAAACTTTTTCCACATGCGTATAATTCAGTTTTTTTATGCGCCAATTATGCCTATTCACAATAAAAAATATCCCCGTTCTTGCTTCTTGGATATCATACCCTGTGAGATATTCCATACGAAATTTCTCGGAGGACAGAGCAACCACAAGTGCAGCGATGATAGATAATAAAGAGATACACCAAGCAATTACTTTATTACGGGATTTACGCTTTGCACGATGATCTGTTGCGTCTTGAAATGAAAGCCCGCATTTCGGACATTTCTCAGCGTGCTCAGAATACTGTTTTCCGCAGTTGGGACATATTATTAGTGCCATGGTAATGAAAAAATTAGTATTCTCTAAAAAACTTTACCCCATTATCTGTTTCAATATATCCGGGACGTATTGTGAAATATTCAGTTCCATCACTATTACTAATAACTAGCTCTTCATCGTCGTTAATCCACCAACTGATTGTTGTGTAACCTTTTTTATTGAAACCTGCCAAATATGTCATTAATGTTCCTTTCCCGTTACTGTCAAAAGAATAAACCTGCAAATCCCTCGTGGCGTCTGAATAAATAGATGTCGTATAGCGGGAATAACTATTACCAGAAATATAATTGCTAAGTTCACGAATACTCTCTTATTTACGTTTCTTTTGCCGCTGTTCTTCTTCTACCCTTTTTTGATACTCAGCTTTTCTAACGGCTTCTCTAGCAGCCTCTTCCGCTTTCTCACTCCTATGTCGAGAGATTCCATCGGCAACTACTAAACCGCCGTAAGCGACAAGACCAATAATGACGAAATATACCCATCTCGGGGTTTTCTTCTTAACGTTATTGTATTCTATTATTAAGGCGGTTTTTCCTTCAACTTGTTTATGCACAAATAAACTATTTGGGCAGGCACAATTGGGGCAATTATCTTTTTCCTCAGTCATTTCTAAGCCACAATCGGGGCACACCCATATATCTCTCATACGCATTACTCTCTCCTCTAGTTGTTTACTTTCTTCATTATCTGTTTTACCGTTCTTTATTTCTTTAGAGTGAAGAGGGCAGCCGCAATTTGGACAAAAGTTCGCAGAACTAGGGAGCAGTTCTCCGCAATCAGGACAAGTAATTTGAGCCATATATTGTATTAATAAGTAATTGAAGCGATCTAGTAGTGTTATATGAGGTGAATCCTAAATTGAAGTGTGTTGCACTTCTAAATTGAATTCACCGATATCAAACTGGTTCGGATAACTATTTATTTGTTAGTCAATTCTTTATACATCTTAAACAACTCTGCAACTATCTCTGGTTCTGTTATATCCTTGCGGAATCCATAGGCTTCCAGGACGGCTGCGTCGTTAGCTTTGTGGGCTTTGCGAAGTTCAGGTGGCATAGCCACATTATCATAAAGATCTGCGAGGCTGCTATCTGGATATAGTGCTCGGGCATTGAGAATTGCCTGTGCTGTCGCAGAAATCTTTGATATCACTGATACATCTGGATTGACTGGCCACGGGAAATTATTGTATACGATGTCCTTTGAGTAACGATAGTCACTCTTAAGACGTCCGCAGACAACCCTCATCCATGCCATATGCACAACTGACTCAAGGACACCAAAATGATAGACTGTCGCTTCTGGCGCAATAAAGACCAAATCCGTCGGAATGGTTGAACCATCAAGAAAACCCATCGGAACAAATCGTCTATTTTCCGAAGAAACCTTGGGAACGACAATATAACTTGAAGGATTCATCGTCTCACGGAACAAAGATGGACTATCCGCCAATTTCTGCCGTCCTATATCAGGAGACGCCAACCGATCATCCCTGCATGCGGCAACCCTCTCCATCACCTTTGGCATTTTCCTCAGTTCTGCAGGAGAAACGCCAACAAGCCATAAGCAATATCGTTTCTTATTGTTAATGAATTCTTCACTTCCCATCAGTTTTTTGATGAAGTGGACAGCATTGGGTTCTGCTGCGACAAATTCATCATAGTCCTTAGCTTCGATAATCAGATTGCCACCATCTGCAGGCCTGTTTCCTGTTGTCATTGAAGGGACATCGCATAAAGGGGTTCCTCTATTTTCAATGAAAACGTTATCCGCATCGATGATGTATCCGTTGATATGTGAAACCAACCTCTCTCCCTCTTTATCGAATATCCGAAGTTGCTTAGTAGGTGCGCCAACCGAGAAACCTATGATTACGCAATGCACATGAGCTTTCTGATTCGCTTCGCTATCCCATACAAACGTGCGCCAGGCAAAATCAATATGAACGCCGAATCGCTTCATCAAGGGAGCCCAGATACCGGCGACCTGTTCGCCTTGGGTAATGCTATTGGTTGATACCAGCGCAGCGTGAATACTGGGATTCTCCTGCATCATAAGAGCTGCCTTGAAATACCATGCCGCAACATAGTCAACTTTCCCGGCAGTCTTGTAGGGTTTACCCTTCTCATCGACGAGAACCGAAAGCATCTCCTGTTTCTGACTCTCATTCTGAATTGAATAGCCCAGGAATGGTGGATTCCCCATGATGTAATCTAACTCCTCTGCCGGTACAACCGCATTCCAATCCATCTGCAACGCATTACCCTCATGGATATTCGTGTAAGTCTTAAGCGGCAGCGGGTCGAGGTTGAATCCCACGATTTCATCCGTTGCCTGCATCATCTGGCTTTCTGCAATCCACAGAGCAGTCTGAGCAACTGAACAGGCAAAGTCGTTTATCTCTATGCCGTAGAACTGGTTGATCGATACCTTAATAGGATTGTCGAATTCACCTATCACTCGGTCACTTCCGTAGATGATCTTCAGAGCCTCATTCTCCAAACGGCGGAGAGAAGTGTATGATTCAGTCAGGAAGTTACCGGAACCACAGGCGGGATCGAAGAACTTCAACTTGGATATCTTGTCCTGGAAAGCATATGCACGATCCTTCTTTGTCTTTGCCACCGTGGTCGCCTTGATATCAGCCAACTCAGCTCTCAGATCGTCAAGGAACAACGGATCTATGACCTTGTGGATATTCTCGATGCTGGTATAGTGCATACCTCCTGCCCTTCGAGTCTCAGGATTCAGGGTACTCTCGAAAACGGCTCCGAATATCGTAGGACTTATCTGGCTCCAGTCGAAATCATCGCTGGCTCGCTGAAGGATAAGTTCCCTGATCTCTTCGTCAATCTTCGGGATCTCAATGTCTCCTGCGAACATCCCGCCATTGACATAAGGGAATGCCAGAAGTTTATCGTCCTCGTATGGGTCTCGTTCCTCAGGCTTCTGGTCTAATATGCGGAACAGTTTGATGAGCTTTTCCCTGAATTCTCCGGCACTGAACTGCGACAAGTAGTCGTGGAACATATTCTTGGATCCGAAGATTCCGGCATCCTCAGCATATAGGCAGAATACCAGACGGACACAGAGTTTGTTAAGGGCTTTCTGGGATTCTGGATTATCCGGATCACGGTAACGTGCAAGGAGTTTGTCATAGAGTACTCCCACGATCTCACCTGCCTTGATGCTGACCTCCAACTCTTTCTTTATGTGAGCGTTGGAATCGTCAACGAGGAACGAAAGCCTATGGTATTCTTTCTCAAAATCCTTGAGATAAATGACCTCTGGTTCTCCTTGCGGATTCTCCATGTCATAGACGTGGAATTCCTGGAAATTGCATATGACGATCCATCGAGGTCTGTCAGAATATGGAAGTTCGGAAGCGTATCGCTTGGCTTGCTGGAAAGGAGTGAGTGTCGAGCCGTCGCTCTGTGGTATGGAAGAACGGAGATCCTTTTCAATGGATTTCTGCTCAATCAGGACATGGGTGGGCTTGATATAGGCATCAATGAAGCTTGTGTTGGAGAGCTTGACTCTGTTCTCAAAGGAGATGATGTTGTATGGATCCTCGACAAGAAGTACCTTCTGCAGCAACTCCATCCAGAAAGGTTGGGATTCTCCTTTCTCATAACCTCTTCCTTTCCATTTAGCTGCGAACTCCTTTGCTGCTTTCTTTTGAGACAAATCTGCCATATTCCAATGGTATTAGCTTCGTATTTACAAAGATAGCTTTTAAAAGGCTATCTTGTTACACCTCCATACAAATAAAGCGACCGACAGTCTTGCCGGCCGCTTTAGCTATAGTATATTCAATAGGTAATTACTTCTCCTGTGGGTTCTGGACGACTTCGGTGTAGTTGCCGGAGTGGTAGAGCCTGCCGGCTGCTTCGCGGATGCTTTCCTTGGTCAGGTTAGCGACGGCGGCCTCATATTCGGCATCGTAGTCGTAGCCATTCTTGAAGAACTTGATGATGTTGGACATCCAGTACTGGTTGCTGATCCTGTTCTCAGGAATGTTCTTCTTGAAGTTCTCGATCGTACGGTTGAACTGCTCGTCGGTAGGGCCGTTCTCGGCAAGCTTGCGGAACTCGTCCCTGCAGATGACGCGGAGATTCTCGACCATTGCAGGATTGCACTGGAATGCTACCTGGAGCATCGTCTTCTCTTCCGGATCCTTCTGGACGTCAGCTGCCGTGGATGCACCGTAGGTGCCGCCCTCGTCTTCGCGGAGGGTATCCACGTAGATCTGGTCAAGTACATAGCTAACAGCCTTGGCGTTCACGAGTTTAGCAACGGAGAACGGGGAGTAGTCGGTATATACGCCGAGTACGGTGCACAGAGGAGTCTCCATTACGGAGCTGAAGACATCGACGTTCTCTCCCTTCTTGAAGAAAGGACCGACGTTCTTCCACTGGGTGGCCTTCTTGCCCTTAGGGAGCGAGCCGACATACTTCTCTACCAGAGGCTTGAGAGTTTCGAGGTTGATGTCGCCGGTAATTACCATGACGGCGTCCTTTGCATCGGCGAACAGCTTCTTGTAATTCTTTTCCACGGCTGCCAGGCTTACTTTGCCGAGCTTCTCCATGGAAACGATTTCATTCCTCGGGCTGTCCTCATAGACTGCCTTGGTGATCTCTTTCTGGAGAGCGTAGTTAGGGGTATTCTCCATGTTCGGCAACAGGGATTTGAGCTGGGAAATTGCATTGTCCCACTCTTCCTGGTCGAAACGAGGGTCAGTGTATTCGAGATAGAGAAGCTGCAGCGCGGTCTCGAGATCCTTGACGGTCGACCTTCCGGTGATGCCGCTGTAGAGGTCGTCGATGTAGGAGCTGACGGAAACGTTCTTTCCGGCGAGCATCTTGCTGAGTTCGGTACCCTTAAACTTGGACACACCCTGCACATATTCGAACATGTTGTAAACGCTGTTGTCGAATGAAGCGATGTCCTCGTCATTGATAAGGCTCTGTCCACCAGCCTTGAAGAGGTTGAAGAGGATCTGGTCCTTCTTGTAGTCGGTAGGGAGGACGACCACCTTGACTCCGTTCTTGAGAGTCCACTGGGTGGCGTCGTAGATCGTGGATGCGGTCTTCTTGACCTTGGAACCCTTGAGCTTGGAAGGGTCCATCAGAGGCTCGGAAGCGGTTTCCTCGGCCGGAGCTTCGATTTCGGCAGCCTTGACTTCTTCCATCAGGGCGAGGAGACGGCTCTTGGTAGGAGTGGCGATGCCTTCCTTCTGTGGTCCGCTGTAGATCACCACGAGGTTGTTCTCAGGGATGAGTTCACTTGCCATCTGGTTCAGGAGCTGGGCGTTGATCTGACCGGCGAAGGCCTTTGCGAGCTCATATTCCTGGCTAGGCTCCATATATGCCTCATTGTCGAAGAAGTTGTTCACGAGAGGGTGGACGAACTCAGGGTTCTTCCTGGTCTCAGCCTCGTTGGCAGCCTTCTCGAAGTAGGAAAGGAGATTGTCCTTTGCCCTGGTCACTTCGCCTTCGGAGAAGCCGAATCTCTTCAGTTTCTCGAGTTCGGTGAGGAATGACTTGAATCCTCCTTCGATGTTGTCCTCCTTGAGGGTGACGCTTCCTACTGTGGCTTCCATTGCATCGTTGAGTTTCCCATAAGAGAACGATCCTCTCAGGAATGGAGAGTCAGCCTTGGAAGTGATGTCGTTGAAGCGCTCGTACATGATGTTGCCGATAAGGTTCTCGATGAAATCAACGGAGAATCCGGTTGCGGTGCTGTTGAGGGCTTCGTCACGGGCATCGTTGATCCAGTAGAGCTCGATGGTAGGAGAGGTGGTTTCCGGGTCGGTCAGGACTCCGACGCGTGGCTCGGTGAACTCTCCGATGCTGATCTTGTCCTTCTGCTTAGGATTCTCAGCCTTAGGGATGTCGGCCCAGATGCTCTTGATCTTTGCCTCGACTTCGTCCACATTGATGTCTCCGACGACCACGACTGCCTGCATATCAGGGCGGTACCAGGTGCGGTAGAAGTTCACGAGGCTTTCAGGCTTGAAGGTCTCGAGGTTCTCCTGGCTTCCGATGAGGGTGCAGGTGGAATACTTGGTGTCGCCGTAGAGGTAAGGGAGGGATTTCTCGAACGACCTCCACTGTGCGTTCCTGCGGCTGCGCCTCTCCTCGATGATGACAGGACGCTCTTTGTCGATCTCGACAGGGTCGTTGGTCACGAAGTGGGAATAGTCATGCAGGATGAGCAGGCAGGAGTCGACAACGGTCGGCCTGACAAGCGGAATGTTGTTGAGCATATATTGGGTCTGATCGATACCGGTTGCTGCATTGACGTTGCCTCCGAAGGAAGCACCGATGCTCTGGAGCCATTCCAGCAGGGCTTTGCCAGGGAAGTTCTTGGTTCCGTTGAAGCACATGTGCTCGAGGAAGTGGGCGAGACCGTCCTGGTCAGGGGTTTCCTGTATTGCACCGACGTTGGTGGCGAGGTAGAACTCAGCCCTGTTGGCCGGCTTGTCATTGTGCCTGATGTAATAGGTGAGCCCGTTGTCGAGGGTGCCCTTGCGGACTGCAGGGTCGTTCGGCAGCTGAGGCATCTGTGCGCTGGCGAGGAAGGCGGATGCCGAAAGGGCCAGCGCTGCGATAAACATGATCAGTCTTTTCATACTTTTAATAATAAATGATTTTGGTTGTTATCCATTGTATTCGAGAATATCTCCCGGCTGGCAGTCCAGAGCCTTGCAGATTGATTCCAGGGTGGAGAACCTGATAGCCTTGGCCTTGCCGGTCTTCAGAATGGAAAGGTTGGCCGGAGTTATCCCTATCTTTTCAGCAAGTTCGCCCGAGGACATCTTCCTCTTGGCGAGCATCACGTCTATGTTCACTATGATCATAGTGCAAATCTAAGTCAATAATATTATTCCTGCAAGAAAATTCGATATAAATTTACCGAAATACAATAATTTCTTATATCTTTGCAGTAATATAAGAAACTCTTATGATAGAAGATTCCAGATTGAATGTGTTCCTGGCCGTGGCCAGGGAAGGGAGCTTCACAATTGCTGCCAGGAAGCTCGGAATATCGCAGCCTGCAGTAAGCCAGAATGTTGCCGAACTCGAGAAGAGCCTTGGGGTGGAACTCTTTGAAAGGAGCCGGGGCTCCGTCCGGCTGACATCGGCCGGCCATACCTTCCAGGAATATGCTTCCAGGATCCAGCATTGGTATTCGGCCGTGGAGGATGTGTTCGGAGAGAAGGGGAGACTCTCTTCCCGGGGGCAGGTCAGGATAGCGGCTGACAGTTTCGTCGCCGGATATATCCTTCCTTCCCTGCTTGGCAAGCTCCTCGTGGCCGCTCCAGAACTTTCGTTCAGGGTATCTCCAGAGAGAGGGGAGGAATACGACGTCCTTTTCAGGACGGCTCCCCACACGGAGGAACTGTCCTTCGAGGCGAGCTCGGGCTACGCAGGTACCGTCAGCGCTGCCGCGGTGACCGCCAATGCTTCATATTCGGGGATACAGGAACTCCGGAACCTGCCGGGGGGAGTGCGGTTCGTGGTCTGGGAGCCTTATATGCCGCTCCTGCCGCTGGATATTAAAGTAAAGGTATCGCTTGTCACATCCTCCCTGGCCCTGATGGGGGAGATGCTCTCGGCCGACCCGAAAAAGATAGGGCTGCTCCCTTTGGAAGCAGCCCCGTCAGGTCTTTCAAGGATGCCCGTTTCCCTCCGCTCTCTGGAACTTGACTTGTTCGTCGAGCCTTCTGAAGGGTTCAAGGGCGATCCTGCCTACAATTCGCTCAGGAACCTTGCCATCGAAGCGAGGAAGTCGGACCTGTAGTCCTTGATAGGGTCTTTCTCGTATTTCTCGCTCTTGAAGCCGTAGCCGTGGCCGCCTCCAGGGAAGGCGTGCATCTCGCAAGGCACTCCGCATTCGACAAGTGCATTGTAGTAGCGTACTTCGTTCTCCGGAGGTACGCCGCCGTCGTTCGAACTGAAGATGATGAATGTCTTCGGTGTGTCGGTGCTGACCTGCTTGTCCAGTGAATATCTTTCCTTGAGGCCCTTGTACCGGTCCTTGTTGACGCTCCAGGCCGTGAAGGTGGATTCGGAGCCGCTGACGGCCGCGGACCTGTTGGTCCAGTATTCACGGGTTCCGATGAGGTTGTTGAAGCTGCCTTCGTGGGCTACGCCCTTCTCGGATGATATCACCGGATAGACGAGGATGGAGAAGTCTGGCCTCGTCACGGCGTCGCAGTAGAGGGTGGAAGCTGATGCGGCAAGGTGTCCTCCAGCGGAGAATCCCATGACTCCGATCTGCTTCACGCCCCATTCCGCGGCGTGGTAACGGCAGTAACGGAATACGTTCTGGACATCGGTGAGAGGGACGTTCCAGTGTCCGTAAGGGAGGCGGTACTTGACCACTACGGCACTGATGCCCTGGCTGTTGAGCCATTCGGCTACATATGCGCCTTCGGTCACCACCGCGTCGAACCAGTATGCTCCGCCCGGGCAGATGATGACCATCTTGCCGTTAGGTTCCTTGGCGAAATAGAGGTCGAAGCGGGCGCTGTCTCCTACGTTGCGCAGGTTCCTGTCCACGAATTCTTCCGGCTTGTCGATTCCGTTAGATTCGCCTGGACCGAGGGTGATTCCCTTTATTCCCTTGTCGGAATCCTGTCCTTCCGGATAGAGGTATACGGTCTCGTCCGGGACTCTCGTGAAGGCGACCCTTGCCGGCTGGGCCTCTTCTTTCTTTGCGTCCAGGCTTTCGAGCTGCTGCTGCAGCCATCTGGCGAGGGCGTTGGAGAATTCCGGCCTGCAGGAGCCCAGGGCGTCCTTGCAGAGCTTTGGATCCAGTCCTGAAGAGAGGTCGGAGAATCCCCAACCGTGTCCGCCTCTAGGATATATGTGCAGTTCTACCGGTACTTTGTTTTCGACGAGCGCACGGTAGAATGATATCGAGTTCGCTGCCGGAACAACCTTGTCGTCAGTGCTCAGTGCTAGGAAAGTAGGCGGAGTGGAAGGGGTGATGTCGTTGCTGGTTTCGTACATCTCCTCGAGGTCCTTCTTCTCCATCCTTCTGTAGTACCATTGGGTGAAGGAGAATCCATCCCTGTCGGACCAGGCTTCCTGCTTGCCAAGGAGGTTCTGCTTGGTGTTCTTGTGGGTGATCCCGTCGGTCATCGATATTACCGGATAGATAAGTACGGCGAAGTCAGGTTTCGTCACTTCATCCACGTACATCGTCTCTACGGTGCTGGCGAGGTGTCCGCCGGCTGAGAATCCGATCACTCCGATCTGCCTTACGCCCCATTCCTCAGCGTGGAAACGGCAGTACCTGAATGCGTTCTGCATATCCTGGAGCGGTACCTGCCAGTGCCCGTTCGGGAGCCTGTATTTTACGACGGCGCAGGCTATGCCTCTGTCGTTCATCCATTTGGCCACATAGCTGCCTTCATTCCAGGAGGAGAGGTTGTAGTAGCTTCCTCCAGGGGAAGCGATGACCATCTGTCCGTTCGGTTTCTCCGGAAGGTAGATGTCGATCCTGGCGCTGTCGGTCACGTTGGCGATGAATCCCCATCCTTCGGCTTTCTCCGGGCCGGTGAGTCCGTTCGATACGAGAGGGCCCTTGGTCACGGCCTTCTTGCCTTCGACGATACCCTGGTCGATGTTCTGGCCCTTAGGGTAGAGATAGACCGTCTTGGTCGGAGCATATTCGATGGCTGGTTTGTTCTTGGCCTTGAGCTTCTCCTCTACCGGGGACGTACGCGCAAGCGGGTCCACATAGACAATTGTCCCGTTGAGGTTCTCCGCTTGTTTGCGGGATTTCTTCTGGGCGCCGGCTTCCTGGGATACGAACACTGCCGCACAGACCAGGAGTGCTGCCAAAATGGATTTTCTGCTTAGATCTTTCATATCGGTTTTGTTTGTCGATTGTCAAGTCTTACAAATATAATAAAAAGAAGTATAAATAAGAAATCGTATAAAAATTCAAATATTTCTTTAAAAAATTATTGTTTTTCATAAATAATATCATATATTTGCAAAAACACATCTGATTATGGTTACTTGGTGGACATCATTAAGCACGACGATGCAGATCCTTTGGGCGGTCACTCTTTCCGCTTCGCTGATCTTCGTCATTCAATCAATCCTCACTTTCATCGGTATCGGTGGTCATGGTGATTTCGACACCAGCTTCGACACTACCGGTGATGTAGATCTGGGCGGGGGAGACGGATCCTTCGACGCCGATCCTTCGATGAATCTGCTGACTTTCCGCAACCTGGTGAATTTCTGCCTCGGTTTCGGATGGACCGCTGTACTCCTCCACGACAATATCGACAACAACTTCATCCTGCTGTTCATCGCCGTCCTTGTGGGAGTCGCCCTGGTGGCAGCCGTGATGTGGCTGTTCAAGTGGCTGAGCAGTATGCAGCAGAGCGGCAACATCGACGTCCATTCCTCAGCCGTGGGCTGCGAGGGGAAGGTTTACCTTACCATCCCCGGCGAGCGCAAGGGTGAAGGCAAGGTCCAGATCACCATCAACAACGCCGTAAGGGAATATGATGCCCTCACCGACGGTGACACCATCCCGACAGGCGCGCCTATCAAGGTACTAGAAGCGATCAACGACTATACCCTCCTGGTGGAGGAAATCAATCCAACGATAATCTAACGTCAAACCTTAAATAATTATGGACATTTCATTGATACTCATTATCGTCGCCGTCCTGTTCGTGACGTTTGCGGCAATCCTCAAGCGCTACAAGCGCTGCCCGTCCGACAAGGTGATGGTCATCTATGGTAAGACCGGCAGGAACAAGCAGGGATCCATTTCTTCTGCAAGGTGCATCCACGGTGGTGCCGCCTTCATCTGGCCTGTATTCCAGGATTATGCTTTCCTCGACCTCAAGCCTATCTCCATCGAATGCAACCTTACCAACGCCCTTTCGAAGCAGAACATCCGCGTGGACGTGCCTTGCCGCTTCACCGTGGGTATCTCTACAGAACCTGACAGCATGACGAATGCTGCCGAGCGTCTGCTTGGTCTCTCGATCGACAATATCCAGAATATCGCTACCGATATCCTCTTCGGTCAGCTCCGTCTGGTCATCGCTACGATGGACATCGAGGAAATCAACGCCGACCGTGACAAGTTCCTTGCTGCCGTCAGCCAGAACGTTGAGGCTGAGCTCCGCAAGATCGGTCTGAAGCTCATCAACGTGAACGTTACCGATATCCGTGACGAGTCCGGTTATATCGAGGCTCTCGGTAAGGAAGCAGCCGCCAAGGCTATCAACGATGCCAAGAAGAGCGTCGCCGAGCAGAACCGTTACGGTGAGATCGGAAAGGCCGAGGCCGACAGGGACAAGGATATCCGTATCGCTGAGACTCAGAGGGATACTCGTATCAAGACTGCTGCCGCCAACGCTCTCGCAGTCCAGGGAGAGAATACTTCCAAGATCGATATCGCGAATTCCGATGCTGCACGTCGTGAGAAGGAGGCTGAGGCTGCCCGTATAGCGGTCGCCGCCGAGAAGGTCCAGGCTGCGAAGGCTCTCCAGGAGGCTTACCAGAGCGAGCGCGACGCCGAGCTTGCGCGTGCCGAGAGGGAGAAGGCTACCCAGCAGGCCAACATCGTGGTCCCTGCCCAGATCGAGAAGGAGCGTCTCATCATCGAGGCCGAGGCTGAGGCTGAAAAGCTTCGCAGGACCGCCAAGGGAGAGGCTGACGCCATATTCGCAAAGATGGATGCTCAGGCTCGCGGTACCCTCGAGATCCTCACCAAGCAGGCCGACGGTTTCGGTCAGATCGTACATGCTGCCGAGGGCGATGCCCAGAAGGCTGTCCTGATGATGATATCCGACAAGCTGCCTGAGCTCGTGAAGACCCAGGTCGAGGCTGTCAAGGGTATCAACATCGACAAGGTGACCGTCTGGGACACCGGTGCCGGCAAGGATGGAAAGACAGCTACGGCCAATTTCATCTCCGGTCTGATGCAGTCGGTACCACCGCTCCAGGATCTCTTCAAGATGGCAGGAATGAACCTTCCTGAATATATCAAGGGAAAGGATGTCGAGGCTGCCGAGGTGGCTCCTGAAGAGCAGAAATAACCCTCTCCAGCCATGCCTATAGTAGTAAATGTCGATGTGATGCTTGCCAGGCGGAAGATGACTTCAACCGAACTGGCGGAAAAGATCGGACTCTCGACGGTCAATCTGTCGAACTTGAAGACAGGGAAGGTTAAAGGGGTCCGGTTCACCACTCTCGACGCAATTTGCAAAGCCCTGGACTGCCAGCCAGGCGACCTGCTGGAATACCTTCCCGAGGGAGACGGCTGACGACGACGGCTGAAGACCGCAGGCTGCCGACCAGCGCAGTCGACCGGCTGAATACATTTCCCGGGGGCTTCCGGCGACCGCAGACCGCCGGTGCCCGTGCTGGACTGCCGGTGCGGAAACACTGACTGCAGACCTCAGGTGACCCTGCCTGAATGCCTTCTAGGGGCACTGAAAATGGCTTTGAGCGTTTGATTCCCACAGGAGGCTGACTCATCTCCGAGCCAGCCTCCTTTGTTTAATGCTCGCCCGCTCCACCTGCATCTAGCGCACGTTCCTCCGGCAACTTTCCTCAAGAAATTGCGCCTCCCCTCTAGAAATGAAGTAGGAAGTGTGGAACCGTGCTCAAGGGTGCGCTCGAATGGACCCTTGCGCGAGAAAAAGGCCGGAATCGTGCTCAAGGGTGCGCCCAGATGGACCCTTGCGCGAAATAATGGCCGAAATCGTGCTCAAGGGTGCGCCCAGATGGACCCTTGTGCGAGAAAAAGGCCGGAATCGTGCTCAAGGGTGCGCCCAGATGGACCCTTGCGCGAGAAAACGGGCGAAATCGTGCTCAAGGGTGCGCCCAGATGGACCCTTGTGGGAG
>Ga0247611_10003275_pt1 | contig 24326 bp, 19 predicted proteins | sample 177DNAGHGhighgp2_FD_192422 | JGI IMG/M metagenome (GOLD analysis project Ga0247611, IMG submission 192422) | Sheep rumen microbial communities from Palmerston North, Manawatu-Wanganui, New Zealand - 1770 DNA GHGhigh gp2 | ecosystem: Host-associated > Mammals > Digestive system > Stomach > Rumen... | reverse complement strand
ATACTCTACTTCATCATTTATTATATTACTAGTTAGAACATTATATTCCCTATTATTACTTTGTTCTTTATATATATTACTACTTCTATTACCAACAACTACATAGTTTAATAAAGCTTTAGTATATCCTATATAATTACCAGGTCCCTCTTTATCTTTTAATACACCAACTATTTTTAAATCTTCTCCGTCCTTAATTAATGCTTTTAAATCATTATTCTTATTCCATTTTCCATTACTTTTCAAATATAAAGAAGTATTTAAAACTAATTTATACTCTATATTTAATAAGTCCTTATAATTATAGTTTTTCTCTTCTATATTTACTCTTTTATTTTCTTTAGCATCATTATAAAACTTTTCATATTCCTCTTTACTTTCAATATCTAACTTGTATAAAGTAGACATTTTCAATTCATTATTATTAGATATTACTAAGACTAACTCGTTATAATTATTGGGCAATTCACCAGCAATTAATTCATATTTATTACTTAATACATCTTTATTATCAGGTAAAACTTGAAAAGTATTTTTTTCTTCCATCAAAAAACTACTATTATTAATACTTAAACTATCTGGAGACACTTGATTACCATCCTTACTATAAATATATAAATCCATATCATATAAGTAATTGATATAACCCAAGTTATTAATTCTTTTATTATTATCCAAATATTTTTTAAAATCTTTTAAATTATTCTCTTTTAAAGCTATAGCATCAACTATTTCATCACTATTAGAAATATCATCTCTACTACAAATCTTATTCTTAGAACACCTTATATTACTATCATTCTTTAAATCTATACCACTATAATCAAAAGATGTTTTATTAATTTTAATTGGATAATTACCTATAGTTGTATCTTCTATACTTTTAACATATTTCTTAACACCTGAAGATAAACTAATTATTAATGATATACCAATTATTCCAATTGATCCCGCAAAAGATACCAACATGGTTCTACCTTTTCTATAACGTAAATTATTAAAAGATAACTTTAATGACTTTATAATATTCAATTTCTTATATTTATTCTTTTTTATCACTCTAATTTGTTTAGAAATATGATATATATTATTATCCTTAATAATCTTACCATCTTTAATTGTAATTATTCTATCTGCGTATTTTTTAGCTAATTCTTCACTATGAGTAACTACAATCACAAGTTTTTTCTTAGCAATTTCCTTTAATAACTTCATTATTTCTAAACTATTATTTGAATCTAAAGCTCCTGTTGGCTCGTCACATAATAATACTTCTGGTTTCTTAATTAATGCTCTAGCAATTGCAACTCTTTGCTTTTCCCCACCAGATAAATTCCTAACATTAGTTTTAAACTTTGATAACAAACCAAGTTTTTTTAACAAGGGAATTACTTCATTCTCTTGATCTTTTTCACTTCTATGCGCCAAAGCAAAATTAACATTATCTACTACATTTAAATGTTCAATTAAATTATACGATTGAAATACAAATCCCATTCTTTGTTCTCTATATAAATCCCAATCTTTATTTTTATAATTCTTTGTACTAATTCCATCAATTAATAAATCTCCAGCATCATATTTATCTAATCCACCTATTATATTTAACATAGTAGATTTACCACTACCGGATTCACCCAAAATAGCTACTAATTCATGTTCTCTAAAATCTATATTAATGTCATTTAAGACTTCATTATCTCCATACTTTTTATATATGTGTTTTAAACTTAACATGTATACTCCTAACTAAAACACACTCTTCATCACTAACTATTATTCCCTCTATTATATATATTAACAATCTATTATTTATTTCCTTTAAAAAAGAATAAATTATTATAATTTATTCTCCCATTTAGCAAATATACCACAAGGTAGTATTAAACCATTTTCACAAGGAATGCCAAGTTCATCACTAGATACAATTCCTTTATATTTTTTATTAATAGTAATATTTAAAATGTTTTCCAAAATCGTTTTTGATATTCCTGTTGTATAAGAATTTATTAAAAACATTAAAGGATCATTTGACAACAACTCATTACATAACTTAACCAATTCAAACAAATTATTCTCTAATGACCAAACTTCACCATTTGCACCTCTACCAAAAGAAGGTGGATCCATAATAATAATATCGTATTTATTACCTCTTCTTATTTCTCTTTTAACAAACTTTATAACATCATCTACTAAAAACCTAATAGGTCTATCACTTAAACCCGAAGCTTGAACATTTTCTTTCGCCCAATCAACCATTCCTTTTGATGAATCAACATGAACAACTGAAGCACCAACAGATAAAGCCGCAACCGAAGCTGCACCAGTATAAGCAAATAAGTTTAAAACTTTAACTGGTCTACCAGCTTCTTTTATTTTTTTTATAATAGAATTCCAATTATATGCCTGTTCTGGAAATAAACCAGTATGTTTAAATCCCATTAGCTTTATATTAAATACTAAATTATGATACTTTATTTGCCATCTACTGGGTATATCTTTATTCTTTATCTCCCAATTTCCTCCACCTTTATTACTACGATGATATATAGCATCTACATCCCGTAAATCTATATCTTTATCCCATATAACTTGAGGATCTGGTCGATACAAAGTAATATCTCCCCATTTTTCTAATTTCATACCATTACCTAAATCCAGCAATTTATAACTATCAAAATCATTAACTAATTTCATAAAAAACACCCCTAAGAACGAGTAATCAAATACTTAACAATAGGATCAACTAATTCTAATATACTATTTATAAATAAGAAAAATCCCATTACCACAACTCTTACCTCTTCACTATACTTTAAATTAATACTAGTTAAAATACCAGAGATAATAAATGTAGCTAACATGATAATACTTATTTTCCACATCCTATCTCTTCTATCATTATAATAATCACTTTTATTAAATTTTATAAAAGCTTCTAAAGCTACCCATAATAATATACAAGTACTCAATATTTTAGGTTTACTTATATCAAATACAATCATAAATATTACAAATATTAAACAAGCAAAAAAATTAAACAATCCCGTATAATCCTTTGTTTTATAATTAATTAAAAATTGCCCTAAAGAAACAACTGACATTATACTAAACATAATTATATTAATTTGTTTCAAATTAGATATATGATATAACGGAAATAATAAATATAAAACAGCTATCATCATAAATATCACAGCTATTAAACAATCAACTTTTTGTTTCTTTTTCATATATATCACCTAAACTAATTTTACCATAATTAAAAAAAATTAACTACTATGAGTTAATTTTCTAAAAGTAATTTTTCTAACATCTTTGCCACGCCATCATTTTGAACAGTATCAGCTATATAAGTAGCTATCTCCTTAAGTTTATCATTAGCATTACCTACTGCAATTGACGTACCAACTACATCAAACATACATACATCATCATATCCATCTCCAACAGCAATTACATCATCAGCATTTATTTTTAAATAATCTAACAATTCTACTAAACCAGTACTTTTAGCTGTATTTTCTAATACCAAATCATGATAGTATTCTTTATTCTTTATTCTTTTTTCTTCTATCAAGCTCATAGAAGAATGAACTACCTTTAAGTTAGGAAACTTTTCCTTAAACATATGAGGAATAACTAACATTCGATCGTAGTTTTCCGAAAGTATTACTAATTGATTAATAGGATATTTACTTAAAATTTCATCTATATCACTAAAATATTCTACAGGTTCATTATTATACTTATATTCTTTTTTATTAATAAACCTAGCAACAAGCGTATTGAGAATTAATGTTAAATTCATTCGTTGGCAATACTTATACACATTTTTTACAGTTTCTGCTGGAATAGATTGCTCAAATATAATAACATCATTTACATAATCATATACTTCCGCTCCATTTGAACTAACTATATAATTTGATAAACTAGCTTCTTTAGATTTTTCAATTGCATACTTAGCACTTCTACCAGTATTAACAACAACAATAATTCCTTTTTCTTTTAAACGTTTCATTACATCTTTAGTATATGTTGTTACTTTTCCACTAGAAACATTAAGTGTATTATCTATATCAACAAAAACACATTTTGCTTTCAAGATACCACCCTCTATACTTATCACTATTATTACATATTATAGTATTATTGTCGTTCTTTATTTACTTCGTTTACGTAAATCTTCTTTTATTTTCTAAATATTTTATAAAAAACATAAAAGCTAATCCCAAGTAAGAAAAGAAACAAGTAATTAAAAAATATCTATTATTTCTTTTAATAACAATACTATGAATACCTTTACTAAGAGGTATACCAATATATTCATTATCTACCTTTTGATAATTTTCTATTTTTCCATCTACACTAACATCATATCCATTATCATAAGGTATAAAAGCTATAAAGTATCCGTTCCCAGAAGAATTTATATTTCCAACTATACTATTTCCCTTTTCTAAAAAACTATATTCATTTAATTCCATCTTACTATTCTCTACCTTAGCATAATCCAAACTATACATTTTAATATTATTTATTCTATAATTACCTTTGTCTAAATAAATATATAATTTTCTAATACTCTTATCACTAATAGTATATTTATACTTTTCTTTCTTACAACTTATCTCTCTAGCTATATTATTAATTATTATTCTACTATTTTTACAATTATCACTCATCGCATCAAATTCTATATATATTATATTATTATAATATTGCTTATCTAAATTATAAATGTATTTGCTTATATCTTTAACTTCAATATTATAACTATCCTTATCTAACACTATATTTTTCACGTATGAAACATAATCACTTTTACTACTTACATCAGCTATTATATTAGATAATAAAGCTTCTTGCTTAGCCAAACCATTTAATTTATTATAATCATCATAACTAATTATATTATTAGTAGAAAAACCTCTATATAATACATCATTACTCTTATAATATGTATTACCATTCTTATCTATAACTTTATTAAAACCTATCATCTCTTTAATACTTTTTTCTTTTCCAATTATCATATTTGCTAAAGTATTAGATTCATCAAAATTATATTTCTTTACCAATAAATCTTATTATACATATCTATTTTTAAAACATTATATAATCCTAAAGAAAACAATAATAATAACAATAATCCTATAAAATATTCCTTTTTATTAGTATCTTTATACAAGAATAAACCCAATAAAACTATTATAATTAACAACAAATTAAAGAAATTATCAAATAAGTATATAATACTTAAAACAATACCTAAAATCCATATTTTATAATCTATTTTTTTCTTTATAACATCTTCGAAAAATAAATTAACTAAAATACTTATTAGTACTATATTACATAAATATTTCTTATTCAAAAATACTATAAAAAGAATCAATATAATACTTAAAAAACGATTTTTCTTATTACTAAACAAACCATATATAATACTTAACAAAAGGATTATATTAAGCTTATAATTAAGACTATAATAATTCATAATACTAATATCTATTTTATTAAAAATTGGTATTAAAACAAAACTAGCTAGTAAAAGACCATTCATAATTGGAACTAAATAATTAAGAATATACCAAAACATTTTTTTAAATACAATTATATTATTACTATTATAATAACAATAAATACCGTATATTATTAAAACAATTATAACAGGAAATAAATAATTATAATTAATGATACTAATTAAAAATATACAAATACTAAATAATAATCCCTGATTATATTCTATTCTTCTTTTAGCTGCTATAAAAGAAAGAATAATAAAAGGAAAAATCATCATATCTAAGACACTATTAAACATAAACTTAAATATACTACCATCCAATATCAAAAAAGAAACAGTTAAAAGAATACTATCTTTACTATAATTATTCTTATATAAGAATAAATATAATAGAATAACACCTATACCAAAAGAAATAACACTAACTATACTATAATAATTATATAAATTAATATTAATAAAATAAGTAAAAATAACAAAAGGATTATAATAACCATATACTATATTATTAGAAATAGTATCATAAATTCCATTTTTATTAATAAATAACGGAAATATTTTTTTTGTTTGAAGATAATTATCTTTCAAAACACTAAATGCTTTAATCTCTTTAAAAAAATTACTAGTATTACCAAATAAATACTTATTATTAATACCTATCATTAATATTATTAAAAACAATAATATTACAATGATAATATTTTTAACATCTCTCTTATTCATCATTATCCCCCCACTTTTTATAAGTTATAAAATATTCATAAGGAATAATATGTCTAAATTCGTTTACATAATCAAGATCTTCTAAATAACTAATTAATTTAACTTTATAATCAAGTTCACTTTCATTAAGTCTATATAATCTACTACTATCTTTTTCTAATTCCTCAGTACTATAATAATTATTAAAATAATACAAGTTATCCTTATTTTCTAATAGTTTATTCACATAATTATTAATTGTTATATGTTCATTACTTCCATATTCCCCATCTTCATTATGAGTAACTATTTTATCCCATTTTTTTAAAAATAAATATTTTTTCATATCCCTATTTAAGATATTTCTTTCTTCATAAAACTCTGTACTATCATCATAAGCTAAAAAAACATACATATCATTAGTTTTATTCATAATATTTATAAAATCTTTATCATTACTATTGCAAGTAATACAAACAACTAAATAATTATCTTTAACAAGATTATTAGCACCCCAAATAAGCCCATCTTCTTTATGAGCTATAATCATTAAATTATTAACATCTTTTATAGTAAGTTCTCTCCTACTACATAATATATATACTAAAAGAATAATAATCAAAAAAAGTAACAATATATACTTTATATATTTAAAATACTTAATCATAACCAATACTCCCTTATAATACCTATCTTCAGTTTACTATTAGTTTAATGAAAAAGCAAACAAAAATAGCTATAAAAAGCCATTTAAGATTATTAAATATTAATTGGTGTCTAAGAAGGGAATCGAACCCTTATCATTTCCTTCGGAGGGAAATATTCTATCCATTGAAATACTTAGACAAATACAATTAATAATATAATAAAAAATCAATTATTTTTCAATAATTGATTTTTCTTTTTCCTCTTTTATTAACTCATTAAAAGCAACCTTACCAACTAATGTTTTAGGAAGCTCATTTCTAAATTCATACTCATATGGCCAAGAGTATTTTGCTATCTTTTCTTCAACTAAACACTTTATTGAATTCAATACTTCCTCACTCTGCTCAACACCTGGTTTTAAAACTATAAAAGCTTTAGCAACTTCCTGTTTATATGGATGAGGAATACCTATTACACAACTAAGAAGAACATCTGGATGAGAATCTATAGTATTTTCAATATATTGAGGATAAATACAATAACCAGAACTTACTATTAATCTTTTTAGTCTTTGTTTAAAATATACAAAGCCATCTTTATCCATATACCCCAAATCACCAGTATGTAACCAAGTAAGACCATCATAATGCTTCCTTAGAGTTATTTTAGTATCAACAGGATCACCTAAATAACCTCTCATTACAGAAGGCCCAGATATACATATTTCTCCTTCTTCACCATAAGGTAATTCTTGAATAGAATCTTTTTTTACTATTTTATAATAAGTATCGGGATATGGAATACCTATACTTCCTACACGATAATAATTAAGAGGAGTTAAACAACTACCTGTTACACACTCTGTTAATCCATAACCTTCTCTAACCTGAATATCAGCTCCATGATCTTTTAAAAATTTATCAACTTTCTTCTTTAATTCTACTGATAATGAGTCTCCACCAGATATTACAAGTCTCAAGAAAGATAAATCAAAATTCTCTAATCCTTCACTTTTAAGTAATGCTTCATATAAAGTAGGAACACCTGCAATAATATTAGGTTTATACTTTTTTATTAATTTTGCAAAAGTTTTAGCATTAAACTGCGGAAGAAGGATACTACATCCACCAAAATATTGTACTGTATGTATACATATACCTAGTCCAAAGCCATGAAAAACAGGCATTATAGCAAGAACTTTGTCTTTAGGTTTTAAATTGGCAACAATTTCGACACTTTGCATAGCCAAAGCGTTAAAATTAAGATTTGTTAACTCAATTCCTTTAGGATAACCCGTAGTTCCTCCACTATATAATATAGCAGCCAAATCACTACCTACATAACCATTACCTGTTACATTTCTATTATACTCTTTCCCTTTCTTTATAAAATCTTTCCATTTTATTATCAATTCACTTTTCTCTAATTTTAGTTTTCTTCCTATAGTTAAATTATACCCCATCTTCATTATAGAAGGCATTGAATCAGCCGGACTAACTAAAATTATTTTCTTAAGATTAGTATCAGATGATACATTTATTACTTTGTTCAAAGAAACATTAATAGTCACAATATAAGAACTATTAGAAACATTAATAAAATATTTTATTTCATTTTCTGATGATAAGGGATGTATCATATTAGCTACCGCCCCTATTTTATTCAAAGCATAAAAAGAAATAATTGCTTCTGGAGTATTAGGCATACAAATACTTACTTTATCACCTTTTTTTACTCCCAAAACTTTAAAGGCTCTTGCACATTCATCAATCTGTTTTAAGAATTCACCATAACTCTTTTTATTACCATAATAATTATAACTAATATAATCTAAATGCTTTTTAGCAGTATTTTCCAATAATTTATACAAAGAAATATTAGGATAATTCAAGTGTTCTCTAACCCCATCATAATATTTATACCAAGGTGTTTTTACTTTTTTTGCCATATTAATCCTCCATAATAATAATTCAACACTTATTATACAAAAACTAAAATAATTATACAAGTTATGAAGAAATAGAAAGTACCATTACAATACTAATAAATATGTAATATAATAATATTAGGTGATAACATGTTTAAATATACACTAGATAATAAAAGATACCATACATTGAACTATTATTATAAAAAAAAATATGGAAGAAAGACTTTTAAAGTATCTTTAAATGGCGGCTTTTCCTGCCCAAATAAAGAAAAAACCGGTCATGGTTGTATATTTTGTTCTCGTCTAGGATCAGGAGATTTTGCCGGTGATAGTAATAAAGACTTATTAATTCAATTTAATGAAGTTAAAAACATTATGGAGAAAAAATGGCCAAATAGTTATTATATAGGATATTTTCAAGCAAACACAAATACCTATGCACCACTAAATGTTTTAAAAGAAAAATATGAAACAATTTTAAATATTCCAAATGTTATAGGATTAAATATTGGAACTAGGAGCGATGCAATAACAAATGATTGCTATGATTACCTAGAAGAATTAAATAAAAGAACAGACTTAATAATTGAATTAGGATTACAAAGTATACATGATAAAACTTTAAAATTTATAAATAGAGGACATGATTTAAATAATTTTGAAAAAGCTGTTAAAGAACTTCAAAAAAGAAATATAAAAGTAGTAGTACATATTATAAATGGTCTCCCAAATGAAACAAAAGAAGATATGGTTGAAACAGTAAAATACTTAAATAATTTAAACATAGATGGAATAAAAATTCATATGCTACATATTTTAAAAGATACAAACTTAGAAGAGTATTATAAAAAGCACCAGTTTCACATTCTTACTAAAGAAGAATATATAGATATTGTTTGTGAACAATTAGAATATCTAAAACCAGAAATAGTCATTCATAGAATAACTGGCGATCCAAATAAAGAAGATTTAATAGAACCATCATGGTTATTAAAAAAATTTTGCGTTTTAAATGATATAGATAAAGAAATGAAAAAAAGAAATATATATCAAGGAGATAAAATAACTAATTAACGAAAGGGAGAAAATAAGATGATTATAGAAGTAGGATTATGCCAAAACACAGTAAAATTTTGGCAAATAATGGGAATAATAATCACTATTGCTAAAATAATAGTTCCATTAGTCATAATAGTATCAGGAATAATTCCTGTTTATAACATATTATTAAACGGGAACCCCGAAGAAGCTAAAAAAGGTATCAAAGCTTTGATTAAAAAAATGATTGCCGGAGTTCTTATTTTTTATATTCCCTCTTTAATAAACACAACCATTAAAATATTTGTAAATAATAACCTAGTTTCAAAAGATACAGCTATTTGTTCTTCTTGTCTTAATTCCCCAACTAAGAATAATTGCTTAAATTATATTCAAAACTTTAATAAACTAGAAAAAGAAGAAATAGAAGAATTTGAACAACAAGAAACAATTTCGGGAAGTATAGAAACATCAGACTTAGAAAATTCACAAAGAAAAAATTCAAGCAATACCCCAAGTAATAGCACCTTCAATCTAGAACATGCTATCAAAGTTCACGACAACATACATAGAAGCGCAAATGGAAATTTAAAATGGCAAGGTAAAACAATAAATCATAAAGGTGGCACAATAGGAGCATATACCGAAGTAATTAATATCTTTAATGAAAAAGATTATAGAATTTATGAAATATATAATACATTAGTAAAGGCGCATCCAGAATTAAAAACTTCTCATAACGAACCTTATCAATACGACGATATGAATAGTCTATATAATTTTTCAGTATCATACGCACCTTCCAATATAGAAGAAGTAAATAAAGCTTTACAAGCAGGGAAACTTGTTCAATTACAAGTACATTCTAATAAATGGCGTAATGAAAAAGGAAATTTAGTCAGTTGGCCAGGTTATCATACTGGATTAATATTCTACTTCGATGGTACATATTACCACATGAAAGCTGCCGGAAAAATCGATCAAAGTAATGCAATTTATACTGATAAGCAATTAATAGAATGGATTGGCGGCACCAGTAAAAAACTAATTATATATACTAAGAATTAATATGAAATAAATAATATAAAAAAGGAAATCAACTAAGATTTCCTTTTTTAATACTATATGTAAGTACTCCTTGTCCTTTCTCATATTCAAATATTTGCTCATCCATTAATTCCAAAGCATTAATATTTCCTATTTCTATAAACGATTCTTTAATCGCTTTCAAAAATTCCCATTCATATTCTTTAGGGACACTATAATAAAGCTTATTATTACAATACAAGTTTAGTTCTCCTATTGTCTTACCTATCTTCTTATCTTTAACTATATATGTTACATTAAAACAATCTTGCGTCTCCAATTTTTCTAATTCAAAATCTTGAATTAGAAATCTATCGGCAAATCTTATATCTGCAAGTCTTAACAATCCTTCAACAACAGGATCATTATTTTTAAATAAGCTATCCAAATCAAAAGTTCTAGGGAATTCTATATCAGCCATAGCTTCATCCAACCTATGTAAATAATCATTTAACATACTAAGTTGATAATTGTCATAATGATATCTAACCCCTTGCTGAGCTTTTAAGAATTCCAATGCACTATTCTTCATTTGTACTCCCCTAGCTTGCAAATCACAGGCAGTTTCCGCTAGTTCCATACAATTCATTTCACACTTTGTCTCACCCATCAGCACATGATGTTCATAATGATGAAAATTATTTAACCAATGAAAAGATATCATTTGTCTTTGTGCTTCAAGAAGATGATTGTTAATATTTCTCATATCTTTACTAAAATCAACTATAGAAGCTAAAGCCACAAACTCCAATATATCCTCTAATTTCGAATTATCATGTTTTAAAAAGTTTTTGGTCAATTGATCTACCATAGCAATTTCTTCTTCTTTTACTGAAGATTTAAAAGAATTTAACAAAAAAACACATACCAAAGAAAAATACTTTTTATGTATTATAGATTCCTTAATTGTTCGAGAAAACTTCTCTCTATCAACACATAATTTTGTCATAATCCCACCACTAATGAGAATTATTGTATCACAAAAAAAAGAAAGTTCAACTTTTACTTTCAAATCTTAATATCGTATTTATTTCTAAGTATTTTCTTAGCTTCTTCAACTAATTCTTCTTTTTCTAATTCATCATAAACTATCGCATCTTGTAAACTATTAACAATATTATTAACATTAAACTTTGAACTATTTTGATAATAATAATGTAACAAGTCTACTAGTAATAATAAATTATATTTTCTTCTTATTTTTCTCTCGCCCTCTATAAATTCATTCTCGCTCATACATAATCACACTCACTAAAATAGTACCACAATTATTTATATTTTTCTATACATATTATCTATATAGCAAAATAAACTAAAGATTTCTCTTTAGTTTATTTCGAACTGACTATTATATAACTTTGAATAGAATCCATCTTTTTTAGTTATAAGTTCTTCGTGAGTTCCTTGTTCAACAATTTTTCCTTCATTCATAACTATTATTAAATCAGCATTTTTTATTGTACTTAACCTATGAGCTATTATAAAACTAGTTCTTCCTTCCATAAGTTTATCCATAGCTTTCTGAACTAATTCTTCTGTCCTTGTATCAACATTAGATGTAGCTTCATCTAAAATTAAGAATGGCGCATCTTCAACCATACCTCTTGCAATAGTAAGTAATTGTTTTTGACCCTGTGATATTGTATCATTATCTCCAACATCTGAATCTAAACCACCAGGTAAAGTTTTAATAAAATGATCTATCCCTACAATTTTACATATTTGCCAAATTTGCTCATCTGTTAAATCCTTCTTATTAAACTTAATGTTCTCCCTAATAGTACCATCAAATAACCACGTATCTTGTAATACCATTATAAATAAATCATGTATGTTTTCTCTAGTTAATTCCTTAATAGATACTCCATCTATTAAAATATCACCATTATTGATTTCGTAAAACTTCATAAGTAAATTAACCATAGTTGTCTTACCAGCACCAGTTGGCCCAACTATTGCTATTTTCTCTCCACTTTTAACTTTTGCACTAAAATCATTAATTATTACTTTATCATCTGAATAACCAAATCTAACATTTTTAAATTCTATATTACCTTTGGCAATATCTTTATCAACAAACCCTTTCAATCTTCTTTCATCAGTTAATTCATCCTCATCTAAGAACTCAAAAACCCTTTCAGCAGAAGCAGCAGTAGCTTGTAAACCTGTTAAGCTTTGAGCAATTTGTGATAATGGATTAGTAAACAATCTAACATATATCATAAAAGCAACTATTGTTCCAAAAGATGTTTTATTATTCATAACTAATATTGCTCCAACTATACAAACTGCTACATATCCAAAATTACCTACAAACCCCATTATTGGCTGCATAATACCTGATAAAAATTGACTTTTTCTATTACAATCATATAATTTATCATTAATACGATCGAACTCATCTAAAGCTTCTTTTTCTCCATTATAAGTTTTAACTACCTTATGAGAAGAAAAAGTTTCTTCAATATGAGCATTAAGATTACCTAATTCTACTTGTCTTTGAACAAAGTATTTTTGACTTACCTTTAATAGAATAAATGATAATATAAATCCCAATATACTAGCTGCTATAGCAGTTAATGCCATTATATAATTAGTAACAAACATCATCACAATAGATCCCAAGAATAAAGTAGTACTAGCTACCAATGATGATAATGACTGATTCATTTGCATTCCTATAGTATCTACATCATTAGTTACCCTAGATAAAACATCTCCTGTTTCATGAGTATCAAAATATTTTAGAGGCAATTTATTAATCTTAAGACTAATATTATTTCTAATTTTTTTAGTAAAACTAGTAGAAATATGTGCCATAATCCGAGCTTCTAAATACCCAAAAATTGAACTAAGTATATAAATAATAGCTAGTATTAAAGATCTATGCTTTAATTTATCCATATCCATTTTAGGTTCTATTAAAATCTTAATAGATTCAGGTAGTTTATCTAACATTTCTAATAAATCATCAGTTACCATTGAATCATCCATTGAATTAATTATATTTAAAAATTTTATTTGATCTTTTACACTTATTATTACTCCATCTATAGTAATATCCTTTAATATTGCTTCTTTAGATTTATCATCTAGCTTATTAAAGCCTTCTATAAGAGCACTTGTATTATTATCAACAATAGCATTACTTTTATCACTATTTATAATATCAGTATCTTTATCTTGATTTAAATAAGACATATAATTTTTCATTGCATTACTATATATTTCTTTAGATATAGTTTGAATTCTATTTATATCCGGTTTAATCCCTTCAGATATTACATCAGTTACTTTAGATAATCTATTAGGAGCAATAGTAGAAAGTAAAGCACTAAAAGATGAAAGTAATAAACATAATATTAAGAAGATTCTCCATTTATCTAATTCTCTAAATAGTTTCTTCATTGTTCCTTTAAAGTCTTTTACTTTCTCATTAACTCTCATTCTTCCAGGTCTAGGCATGATTTAATTCCTCCTCACTAAGTTGTGATAAAGCAATTTCTTTATATACCTCACAGCTTTCTAACAATTCCTTATGAGTTCCAATACCTACACATTTTCCTTTATCAAGTACAACTATTTTATCAGCATTCATAATAGTTCCGATTCTTTGAGCAACTATCATTACCGTAGCATCCTTAGTATAATTTTTTAATTCTTTTCTAAGTTTTGCATCAGTAGCATAATCTAACGCCGAAAAAGAATCGTCAAAAATATATATTTCTGGATCTCTAGCAATTGCTCTTGCTATAGACAATCTTTGTTTTTGCCCTCCAGAAACATTAGTTCCTCCATAAGCAATATGAGAATCATATTTATTATCCATTTTATTAACAAAGTCTTCTGCTTGAGCAACTCCTATTGCTTCTTTAATTTTTGCATTAGTAGGTTTTCCTCTGCCGTTATCTCCATAAGATATATTATCTTTAACACTACCATTAAACATAATAGGTTTCTGAGAAATATAACCTATTTTATTATTTAAAGTACTTAATTTATATTCCTTAACATTTTTATTATCCACCAACACTTCCCCAGAAGTAACATCATACAACCTTGGAATCAAATTAATCAAAGTTGATTTACCTGATCCAGTAGATCCTATAAAAGCAATCGTTTCTCCTTTATTTACCTTAAAAGATATATTTTCTAATAAATCCTCATCAGCATCAGGATATCTAAATGAAACATTTTTAAATTCGACAATACCTTTCTCTTTTGTTTCTCCACTAAACTCTCCATCTTTAACACTTATATCACTATCTAATATTTCATTAATACGATTAGCTGAAACTCTAGCTCTTGGTAATATCATAAATATCATAGTAAGCATTAAAAATGACATTATCACTTGCATTCCATAACTTGAAAAAACTACCATATTACTAAATAGATTTATTTTATCTATAATTCCTAACCTAGTTATTAACAAAGCTCCAACAAAATATATACCTAAATGTTGAAAATGCATTACAAAATGCATAATTGGTTCCATAATAGCAAATGTTTTTTGATTTTCCAACTGAGTAGTAGATAAGTCTTTATTAACTCGATCAAACCTTTTTTCTTGAAACCTTTCTGCATTAAATGCTTTAATAACTCTTATACCTGTTAGATTCTCTCTTGTAACTCCATTTATTCTATCAGTTAATTTTTGCATTTTTTCAAATCTAGGTGTAACTTTTTTTATAATATAAGTATTAGTAATTACTATAATAACTACTCCAATAGCAGTAATACCACTTAATTCTGAACTTTTACCTATTATCTTATATAATGCCCATATAGCCATTACAGGAGCTTTAATAATTAATTGTAATCCCATAGCAAGTAACATTTCTATTTGAGTAACATCATTAGTAGTTCTTGTTATTAAGCTACTAGTTTTAAATTTTTTTATCTCTGCCAAACCAAATGATTCTACTTTAACAAATATTTTTCTTCTAACTACTTTAGAAAAATTAGCAGATAATAATGATGAAAAATACCCAATAACTATAACAGTAAGCATTGATCCAACTGCACATAATAACATATGAGTTCCTGCTGTTAAAATATCCTTCATAGTAGTATCTTCCGTTTGAACTAATCTAGTTATTTTACTCATATATTCAGGCATCCTCAAATCCAAGAATACTGAAAATATAACTAATGCAGCAATAACTAGTATTATAAATCTATCTTTTTTACTTAAATTCTTTAATAACTTAATCATAATTTTATCCTTTCTATATTCATTTCTACTTTATCTAATACTCTTTTAAAAGTATCATATTCATCCTTTTTAACATTTATCATTAATTCTTTACTTATTCTTTCAGCATCATCTTTAAGAATATTAATAATCTTTAAAGCTTTATTAGTTAATATAATATTTTTCTTTCTAGTATCAATTTTACTATTCTTTCTAATAATAAAACCATTTCTTTCTAAGCTATTTAACATTTTTGAAAGAGTTGATTTATTAACATGAATACATTTACCTATATCATGAGAAGAAACATTCTCATTATCAGATAAAAACATAAGAATCTTACTCTGATTAGGAGTAATATTAAGTTTCATATCTTTAAACCTACTTGATAATAGCTTTATTATCTTTTTATTGGTTTTTTTTAAATCTAACATTATAGAATCATTTTTCATAAAAGCCTCCCAAAGAATAGTTCGCCGTCGAACTATCTAATTATAATATTTATAATATAATATATCAATAATATTCTATTACTTTTTAATTACTATTATTTTTTCCCTTAAGTTTTTTAACAGATCCTAAAGCACACATATAATCAGGCTGATCAGTAACAATATACATAGAATCATTATAATTACTATTATGTAATAATTGTAAATACAAATCACTTGTATTAATAGTCCATATTAAATATTTTTTATCTTGTTTTATAGCTACCCTAGATAATAAAGATTGTTTTACAGTATACCCATCAAAATCATCATCCATTTTTATCAAATCATCAAAACTATTAACAATGAAAAAATACTTAAATTGTGGATACTTTTTCATCATTGCAATCAAAAACATATAATTATCCGACTGAATAAATATATCATCTTTATAATCTTTTAAAAGATAATTTAATTCATCCATATAATATTCATTTACATCCAAAGCTTTAACATCTATTATTAATTGTTTACTAAAACTATACCATTCAAGAAAATTTTCAAGTCTTATTATTCTTCTATCTTCTCGATCTTTTTCAGCCCATCTATGTGCTAAAAACAAAGCATCATCATACAGATAATTTTGTACACTATTATGAGGGATTCTACTTATTATTCTCGTTTCATCAATACCATCCAAATCAAGGTTTTCCAAACGCACCAAGACACCATCTATATTAATGAAAGAATCATGATGTAAAACTATTTTGCCATCTTTTGTCAATCTAACATCTATTTCTATCATATCAACACACGGAGTATTTAAAGCGCGATCAACTGATTCATAAGTATTATCAGGTTCTAATCCCGAAAATCCCCGATGAGCAACTATATGTTCTTCATGAGAAATAGATTCATAATGTGTTTTTAATAATTGTTTTGTCCCTTGTTCAACTTTTATTAATCTAATACTTCTTGAAGATAAAATTGCAAATAAACTAGAAAAAAGTAGAATATTAAAACGTTTCTTTTCCATAATAAACACCTAATTATGTATTTATTATACAATAAAAAAAGAAGAATTACGTTCTTCTTAAAGTTTTATTTATTAATTACTCTTCTTCTTTTTTCTTTCTTCCTCTTTTAGGTTTTTCTTCTATTTCTGCTTTTTTTTCTTCTTTTTTAGCTTCAGCTTTTTCTTTAACTTTCTTAATTGCCTTTTTTAGAGTTTCTTTTACCCCTTCTGAAATCTGCTTTTCCTCTTTTTTATCCTCTTTTACTTCTTCTATTTTTTCTTTTCTTTGAGGTTTAGGAAGAGCTTCTTTACGAGAAAGATTTAATCTTCCTTTATTATCATATCCTAAAGATTTAACTATTATTTCATCTCCAACTTTGAATAAATCAGAAGGTTTATTTACTCTTTCCCAAGCTAGTTGAGAAACATGAACTAATCCTTCACAACCTGGCCATAATTCAACGAAGCAACCAAAGTCTTCTACTTTTACAATTACACCATTATAAATTTGACCATATTCAACTTCTCTTACTACTTCTTCAATCATTTCTTTAGTTTTTAAGATTATATCCTTATCTTGATGATAAATTAATACAGTTCCATCATCTTGTAAATCAACTTTTACTGCATTCATATCATTAACAGATGCAACGTTTGATGATTCTAATATAATCTTAGTAATCATTTCTCCACCCTTACCAATTACATCTTTAATCTTTTCAGGGTCAATATGCATTATTTCAATCTTTGGAGCATATTTAGATAATTCTTTTCTTGGTTCAGAAATAACTGATTCCATTACATCAAGTATTTGCATTCTAGCTTCTTTAGCTTGATCCAAAGCTTCTTTAAGTATTTTCTTAGTAACTCCTTTAATTTTAATATCCATTTGTAAAGCTGTAATACCTTTTCTTGTACCAGATACTTTAAAATCCATATCTCCCATATGATCTTCTAAACCTTGAATATCAGTTAAAATAGTATATTTTTTCCCATCTTCTGAAGTTATTAATCCCATTGCTATACCAGCTACAGGAGCTTTTATTGGAACACCAGCAGCCATTAAACTAAGACATCCTGCACATATAGTAGCTTGTGAAGATGAACCATTAGATTCAAGTATTTCTGAAACAACACGTACAGTATAAGGGAATTCTTTTTCATCAGGCATTACTTGTAATAAGGATCTTTCTCCAAGTGCACCATGACCTATTTCTCTACGTCCAGGAGAACCATATCTTCCAACTTCTCCTACAGAAAATTGAGGGAAATTATAATGTAACATAAATCTTTTTGTAGCTTCTAAAGTTAAACCATCTAATATTTGGTTTTCCTCTAAACTTCCTAACGTAGTAGTTGCAAGAGCTTGAGTTTCTCCTCTTGTAAATATTGCTGAACCATGTGTTCTAGGAAGAACATCAATTTGAGCAGATAAAGGTCTAATCTCATTCATCTTTCTTCCATCAGTTCTCTTTTTATCTTCAGTAATCATTCTTCTAACTACTAAACCTTCAATACTATCAACCACTTTTTTAACTTGACCAAGTAGTTCATCGCCATTTTCATATTCACTATAAATTTCAGCAAAGTTTTCAATAGTATCTTCTTTTACTTTATCTACATCAGCATACTTTTCTAATTTACCTTTATTTGAAGATAAAGCTTCATACATTCTATCCATAGCATATTCTTTTACGGCTTTTTCAACTTCTGGTTCAATATGAGCTAGCTCAACTTCAATCTTTTCTCTTCCACAATCTTTAATTATCATTTCTTGGAATTCACATAACTTTTTAATATGTTCATGTCCAAACATTAAAGCTTCCAACATTTCTTTTTCTGTTACTTCTTTAGAACCTGCTTCAACCATACAAATAGCATCTTTAGTTCCTGCCACAGTCAAATGAATAGTTGATTGCTCATTTTCTTCAACACTAGGATTTATTATATACTCTTTTCCTATTTTACCAACTATAACACCAGCAATTGGACCATCAAATGGAATATCACTTATACCAAGTGCTAAAGAAGAACCAAACATAGCAGCCATTTCCGCTGAACAATCTTGATCTACTGATAATACAGTATTTATAACTTGAACTTCATTTCTAAATCCTTCAGAAAACATTGGTCTAATAGGTCTATCTATTAAACGAGCCGCAAGTGTCGCAGCATCAGTTGGTCTTCCTTCCCTTTTTATAAATCCTCCTGGTATTTTACCAACAGAATACAATCTTTCTTGATATAAAACAGTTAATGGGAAAAAATCTTGAGTAATTGCATTACGTCCCATTACAGCAGCCGTTAAAACAGCAGTATCATTATATCTAATTAATACTGACCCATTCGCTTGTTTTGCTAACTCTCCGGTCTCAACAACTAATTTTTTACCAAGGAAGTCTAATTCATATACTTTTTTCATATTATTCCTCTCTTTCCTAAAAAAAGACACTTAAAAACAAGTGCCTACTTTTTTTTACTATTTTCTTAAGCCTAAAGCTTCAATAGTTTTTCTATAACTTACTACATTATTATTCTTTAAATAATCTAGTAATTTTCTTCTTTTACCAACCATCATTTGAAGACCTCTTTTTGAATGATAATCATGAATATGTTCTTTCAAATGTTCAGTTAGATTGTTAATCTTTTCAGTAAGAATAGCTATTTGAACCTCTATAGCTCCACTATCTTTATCATTCTTACCAAACTTTTTAACTAATTCTGATTTAACATCTTTTGTAACAGCCATTATTTTTCCTCCTTTTCTTATTATATCCGTCTATCCTAGTAAAGATTCGGAGAGTTCTAAACCAAGATTAAACTTCTTGAATAATATAGCAAAATTATTCAATTATAGCAAGTTTTTTTTACAAATAATAACTATTTTGTATATATTAAGACAAAATCATCACCTTTTTCACATGATCTAGCACCAACAATATTATAACACTTTGTATCAAATCCTAGTTCATACATTCTCAGTTTATCTTTTACTACAAAATCTTCTCCCCAATAATAACGATATAAAACTTCTCCCCCATTACTTAAATCTTTTACTATCCTTTTAAAAATGATTTCATCATTTTTTAAATAATCAAAAACATTAGATAACCACACAACATTTGATCCAATATTAAAACCAAAATCATTAATATCAGCAATTATTATACTGACAGGAGTATTTAATACTGATTTTCTAGCCAAAAGATAATTAACATCACTAAGCAAATAACGATTACATCTTATAACATCTTCCAAACAAGTAACATCATCCCTAAATAACGAATTTATTTGATGTTGATTATATCTACAAAATATTTCTTCCCATATATAATAAGAATCATAATCACATATTCTTAATGTATTTTTAATTCTCTCAAATGTATCTTTTAACATAAATCTTTTATTTATATTTAAATCCTGATTATAATCTTTTTTGCAAATAAAATATACATAATCTATTATGTTTTACTCTAAAAAAGCAGCTAATTTTAAATAGCTATAATACTCTGTAAAAGGGCATTTATCAACAACCGTTACACTCTGAGGATTCTTAATACTTGCATTAATAAAATGATCAAAAGATGAACCAATTGTACATAAACTTCTATTAGTTAAATTAAAAAAGTCTAAATATCCATTGATATTTTCATTAGAAGTTCCATACAAACGAAAAGAATTAAGATTCGAAGCTCTATATTCTCCCAAAAAAAACTTTTCAACCAAATCCAAAATATTCATAAATCCCCCATTTTTAGAATTAAAAATTCTAACTATCACAATTAATAGCTAGAATTTCTAATTCCTATAACTCTATTGAGCATTATTACCGTTGTTATTATTGTTATTATTATTGTTATTATTATTGTTATTATTATTGTTATTACTATTATTAGCATTACTTTGTTCTTGTAATTTCTCTAATAATAACTTCATACGTAAATTAAATTTTCTTTGTTCGTCATCTTCTAATCCCATATGAAGAATATCTTTAATTTGACTATGATTAAATAATAAAGCTTGATCAGAACTTAAAGCTCCTTCTGGAAATAAAACTCCAGAATAATCAAACATTACATTTGGTTGCGCAGGATCAATTGCACAAAAACCATTAACCATTATTCTTTTTGTTCCACCCTTTAACATTACTACTGTTCCTATTGGTAAAAATTTTTCTTTCATAAAACACCTCTTCAAATTATTTTTTTAAACAGCTAATTCCTTTTTCTTGTTTCAATAAACCATTTATAATGTGTAACTCATTAGCACTTAAAATACTACCACGAATTAAAGCATTATACAAATCATCTCCATTAGAAATATTTCTAATAAACTTTGCTCTCGAAATACTTATACCATTTATTACATAAATATCATTTCTTCTATATAAAGAATCAACTGCCTTTACTAAATCCCAATCTATATTATCACTTTTAAGAGACACACCTTTACTAGGTACAATATTATCATTTGCTAAATATTCTCCAACTATTGCATCAGGTATCTTAAATCTATCAGCAACTACTATACTTTTATCCAACTGCATCTCTTCATTAGAATACACCATTCCAAGCTCAGAAGCAATTATTATTTTACTAATAACTAATTCGGGATTATAACTATTTACAATACTCATAAATAAATACTTAGGTATTCCCTTTTCTATCATTTTATCTAATATTTCAATTTTATCAATATGAGACAATAAAAATATTAATAAATCTTTACTAATATTATACATTCCTAATATCAAAATATTAGTTTTTAATAAATAAGAATCTTGAAATAATAATTCATCAGAATAATACTCGTTTTCAAAATTAATATTACCTTTTAATATTGTATAATTTGTATTCATTAAATATACTTTACTTTTTAATTCTCCTAAATGTTTTCTTAGTGTTGAAGGAGTTACTACATGTTTAGATATCAATTCTTCTAATACATCTAGCATATTACTATCTAAATCATAAAATAATCTATAATAATCGTTAAAAATTCTATATAAGTCAATATCTATAAAGGCAAAAAGATTAATTACCCTTTCTAAATGTTTTTCATCTAAAGTATTTAATCTATTAATAATACTCGCATTTACACTTTTATAATCTATACCATGTTCAAATAATAACCTTTTTATATAAGTATTTTCATATTCAGATTCAATAGAACCAAGTTCTAAAATTGTCTCAGCATGTTTTCTTTTAATATTATCATTAACTATTTTCAAATACTCCAAAAATAAATCATCAAGATTGTAAAAACTATCTTCTACCTCTACAATATCTTCTATATTACCTTTGTCAAATAACTCTACAAGCTTATTTCTACTATCAATCAAACCTAAAACATATCTATTATATTTAATTGTATCATTAACATATTTATCAAGCAAATCAATATAAATACTAAACATCTTCCTATAAGCAGAATCAAAACCATTTTTGTACTCTTTCATAGTTTTGGCTCCGCATAAGAAACTTTGCATTAATAAATTAACCATATTCTTAAACATTAATAAAGAATGTAAATAACCAAGTGCACCACCAACTTCATGACATAACATTTCAGATGATAATCCCAATTTATCAAAATCTTCCTTTATTTCTACATAATCACCCTTTTTTTTAATAAAATCCATTACTTTAAGTAACCTATCAATATCTTCTTTTGATTCTAAACGATTTAGTCTCATTTGATTAATTAAATAATTAATTTCATCAAGATGTATATTCCCATTCTCTATAAAAATAAATATTTTAAAAGCATCTTCATTATTTAAACTTAGACATGTATTCGATATATCAAATAAACCACTTTTCGAATCATATCTCGGAATTCTCTTTAACTTTGATTGGAAGTTTTCTATTAGTGGGATTATTACCTTTTCTTCTTCATCTTTTCGATATTTTAATCTTTCTAAATCTTTGTCGAATGCTCTTAATTTATCATAAAAAACTTTATATTTTTGTTCCACTAATAACCACCTCCTTTTCTCCGTTTAATAGTCCAAATAATTTATTAATTAATTCTGATTGCCTATTTCTAAAATCTTCATCTTCTAAATTAGCTAAAATATACTCTTTTCTATCTAAATAATCAGAAATCGCTTTATCATAACATCCATCAATCTTAGTGCTTTTATTTTTATCTTTAATAAGTATTTGAGCAAGTACATAAGTATTATTACCCAAACTAAAGAATAATAACCTAGTACCATTCGTATCCTCAGTTTCTAATAAGTCTTCTTTTTTCCCTTTTATCCTTTTTACATTATTTCTTTCTCCCCTAAAGAATTTTTCCAAACATTTTTTTGCTTTAATAATAACATTATGATTATTTTTTATATAATTATATATAACGTCATTTCCATCATTCTCTTCTATAAGAATAACTGTAGGCATCTGAACTTTATTACCAGAAATACTCTTTTTATTACTATAATCTTTAACTGTTGAAAAAATCATTCTCAATCTTTTCAACTCTTTCTGAGCATCGCTAATATCTGTCAAAGGGTCCAAAGAAACTAAATAACTTATTTTTCTAACTAGTTCATTTATATCTCTATAAATAAGCAAACTAATAGTAGTTAAATCTGTTTCATCATCCAAACAAGTTACAACATCTTCTTCTTTCTCACATAAAGCTAATAACTCATTGTATTTATCGAGGGTTTCCTTACTAAAAGAAAAAGTATTATCTTTTTTTTCTTCCAAAGGACTATTGGCTGTAGTAGATACATCAGC
>Ga0247611_10003274_pt1 | contig 24329 bp, 14 predicted proteins | sample 177DNAGHGhighgp2_FD_192422 | JGI IMG/M metagenome (GOLD analysis project Ga0247611, IMG submission 192422) | Sheep rumen microbial communities from Palmerston North, Manawatu-Wanganui, New Zealand - 1770 DNA GHGhigh gp2 | ecosystem: Host-associated > Mammals > Digestive system > Stomach > Rumen... | reverse complement strand
GTTCTTACCCAACCATTTACAGTAATCTGAGTATTTAACAGAGGTTTATAATCTTTATAAAGCGAAGAAATGCTTGTGAATTTGTACTCTCTTTGCATGGTTTGTGATAATTAAAAGTTAAACTCTACCTTTCTTTTTAATTTTTGAAAATATAAATGCAAGGGTAAAAAAATCATTTTTCTTCTTGCAAGTTAGAAAAATATTTCTATTCTTGCAATGTTTTACTTTATTCTCCGATCATGGAAGATTTAAAGAGCTTTCAGGAATTCTTTGACTACAAGCCATGTAATGAAGAGGATCCAAAAGATATTTTGGAGAATATTTTGCGTAAAGCTAGAAAATATTTGAAACCAGAGGAAATTGATGAAATAGTTAGAACTTATGAGTTTACTCGTGAAGCTCACAAATGAGTTTACCGTAAATCATGAGAACCATATATAATTCATCCACTTAGAGCGACAGAGTTCCTTATGGAAATTAATCCAGATGTGGTTTCTATTCAATCTTGTATCCTTCATGATGTTATCGAAGATACAGATTACACGTATGAAGATATAGAAAAATTATTCTGAAAAGAAATCGCAGATATCTGTGAATGACTGGTAAAAGTATCTAAAGTTAGATATAAATGAGAGGAACGTGATTTGGAAACTATTAAGAAAACATTTCTTGCGATGGCAAAAGATTTGCGTGTGATTTTTGTAAAGTTTGCTGATCGTATCCATAATATTCAGACTTTACAATATCATCCAGAAGAATCGAAGAGAGTGAAAATAGCAACAGAAACTCTCAAAATTTATGCTCCACTTGCCAAAAGACTTTGATTATATAATTATCAATTATATCTTGAAAATGGATCTTTCCGTGTACTGTATCCAGACAAATTTGAAGAAATTATGTGATATTTAACCAAACAGTTTCAGGATGGTTCAAAATTCTTAAATAAATGAATAAAAAATCTGACTGAAATTCTCAAGAAAGAATGAATTGAAGATTTTAAAGTGCTTTGAAGAATCAAGAGTCCATTCAGAATTTTTGAAAAAATGGATAAAAAATATCACACAGAAGATGTGAGTAGAATTATGGATTTATTAGCTTTTCGTGTAGTAACAGAAACAGTGACAGATTGTTATATGATACTTTGAATTATTCATAAATATTATACTCCACTTATCAAAAAAATTAAGGATTATATCGCTATTCCAAAGTTTAATTGATACAAAAGTATTCATACTACAATACTTTGAATGTTTCGTTTCCCAGTGGAAATACAAATCAGAACAAAAAAAATGGATGAAGTCGCTGAATTTGGAGTGGCTGCTCATTTTGCCTATGCGGAAAGTAATGCGAGTGTAGTTGCTTCATCTCAGCAATGACAATGGATTCAGCGTTTACAACAAATCGTTTCAGATTATCAATTATCAGAGGATAAGGAGAAATTCAAAGATTCTCTGAATATAGAAATCCTTGATAAAACGATTTTTGTTTATACTCCTAAATGAGATATCAAGGAATTGCCAGCAGGTTCTTCAGTGTTGGATTTTGCATTTAGTATCCATTCTGATATCTGACTTAGATTTAAGAATGCTATAGTTAACGGACAGATTAAGCCTCTTTCATATATTGTTAAGACATGAGATATTATAAATATTAATACTTTCAAAAATCGTTATTCAGCAGTTAAACATTGGATAGATTATCTACATACTCCATCTGCACGTGGACAGCTGATAAAATATGTTCGTACACAGGAGAGAGAAGCTCGTTTGGATGAGGCTATCGATGGACTCAACCAATATCTCAAAAATCTATGACTTCCATTGTTTCGTTCAGATGCAGATTTGATTCAAAAACTGTGAGAACCTCTTGAAGTAGAGAGAAGATTATTACAAGTACTTGATAAGCAGGAAACATATTGATGATTAGTTCGTGCAGCTTATCCAAATCTAAAAAAAGAAACTCAATGAAAGACTTTAATTTCTGATACATCTCAATTTGAAAAAGAGTTAAAATCTGAAATTACGGCAACAATATCTGGAGAAATTAAATCGACAGATGTTATAGTAGATAATGATAAAATGCTACATTGTGTATTTTGTCCAGAATGTAATCCATCTCTTTGAGATAAGATTATTGCAAAATCTGGTCGTGAATGAATAAAAATCCATACATTGAAATGTAAGGCATTGAAAACTCTTTCTTATTCTTCATTACTTGAGGCTCATCGGAAGGAGAGTGAAATTTCTACAACTTATATATTAAATATTCAATTAAAGTTTTCTTCGAAAAAACTTAGTATTATAGATATAATAGCATTATTTTCTACGTTTTCTATCCCTATTTTCAAATTTGAACTGTGAAAAGAAGACTGAAAAACAATAGCTAAAATACAATGAGATATTTCCAATCCTGCAAAGATTTGATTTTTGTTGGCAGATTTACGTCAAAATCATCCATGAATTGAAATTATTAGTAAGGAGTTGAAATAGATTTATCTTGAATATTTTAGTGAAAATCCTATATTATTTTCAGATTTATTTTGTTAAAAATAGTATAAAATGGTTAGTTTGAAAGATCTCTGACAGTACAAAGAAATGTTTACAAAATATAAGCAGTTAGATAAAAAATTAAAAAGTCTGATCATTAGAGCCAAAGAGTGAACTTTTACACAAGATGGAGAAGAACAGCCACAGGTAGTTATTGATATTTCATGAGAGATGAAAATAAAGGATTTACATATAAATGATGAATCTCTTTTTACTCCAAGCAGAAAATCTGAACTTGAAAATTTATTGATTACAGCTATCCAAAAAGCTCAGAATAAGGCTCAAGAAGTAGTTGCAGAACAGACTAAAGAAATACTTTGAGTGGATACGAATGATTTGGCTGGAATGTTAGGTGGAGGTGGTTTGCCTGGATTAGGATAGAAAGCATTGAGAACAATTTTTATAAGTTCGTGCTACAAATTTAGAAAGTAATTATGCAGCACAAGGATAATAATTCCGTCCAAAATTAGCTTTTATTAGCGGTTAGTTCAATTCTTTTTTTTTGTGATTTTCTTCGTATTGAGAATTTTTTATACTAAAGCGGGATGTTTGTCGATTTCTTTCACAGAGATTAAACATTTTAGCAATATATGTATTAATAATGTCCTTTTCATTGGTAAATAATTTTGCAACTTTAGTTTGTGCATCATCCAGACGTGAACGTTCCTTATTATCTGGACCTATTACATCATTATAAGATTCCCAAGATCATAAATGTAAATTCTTAATTTCGTTAGGATTGTTGATGCCAAAAATCTCAGCAATTTGTGAATTATAAATTATACAATCACTTTCATTTTTATTTAAATCTGAGAGTTTAAAAGCTTGCTCAAAAAATGTTTGAAATGCATCCAAGGCATCATTTACTTGTGGAGGTATTTTCGCATAATTGAAACGTTCAGAAATTATAGTTCACTTGATAGCATATCGCATTATAGAATCTATTTCTTGTTTTGTAATTTTTCACATATTAGTTCAATCGCTAAATATAGATTCTTTTCATATTTTTTTGTTCCGATGATTTGCTGTTTTAATTCGTTGAAACATTCTTTTTTTATCATTATCATCCAGATTAAATCGGTTTAAAAATTGATTTAAAACTAATTTTGTATGGTTAATGTCTTTTGGATTTAGTTCTGTAATATCTTTTTTTACTTGTTTCCAAAAAGCCTCTTTGTCACCCCTTTCATCATCATCGTTCCCAGTGAATAATCACTGATGATCAAATGTAAGCCTACTACGTACTACATTTTGGTTGCTGAATAATCATATTTGGTTGATGATAAATGTATTACCAAGTAATGAATTATCTATGTTCTCAGTATCAGGTTTTAATACATCTTTTTGTAATTCCTGCAAGATAGGTTTTTTAGAAAAATCTCAAGAACGAAACATAATCTTGGAATATTTATCAAAATCTTCCATTTTCTTGGAATCCCATCGAGCATCAACTTCCTCTATCAATTTGGCGATATCTACATTTTTGTCTTTTAAATCTCACGTTTTAAAGTATGAATTTACTTTGTCTGAAAATTTTGTTTTATATCCCATTTTTTCACAAAAGTCATCAAGCAAAATGGCAACTTCTTGTGAATGTCATGTTTTTTTCGCAAGCATTCCTGGTAAAAATCAGATTGTTGTACCCAATTCATATACTAGTTCTCTAACATCTTTCGTACCGAGCATATCCAAGACTCAGCTCAACATACAAATCAAAAAATATTTTCTGGCATCTGCAAATGTTTCTGGAGTCTTTGCTAATGCAATCATGCTTTTTAGGTTTGCAAGACCTTTAGGATCTCTTCAAGATTTTAAAAATCTTAAAAAATCGGCTTTAGCTTGAATAAAGTTACCGTGAGAAATCTTTCAATATGATTCTTGTATTGCAGAAGCTGAACACCATCATGTGTATGCATTTTTTAATTCATCTGCAAATTTATTTGATAAAATTAATTTTGATGAATTTGGTATATATGATGTATGTTTTGGATCTTGGGGATCTCACCTTGGTTCTCTACATTTAAAATAAGGTAAAGCATAATTTTCTCATCACACATTATTTATAATATAATCCATTTCAGATCTAGCCAAAACGGACTGTAACCTTTCTTTTTCTTTAGTTTCTGTCGCAAGCCTTAAATCTTGTATACATTTTTCTCTATCTTCCATATAGAGTTTGTAATGATCAGGTCATAATATAAGCTTTACCCATAGTCACTTGTTTTTATATTCTGTTAAGTTACGGTATGGAGATGATCATTTGTCAATATTTACCAAAAGAAGAGCAGCACATTTACGTTTTTCATCCTCAGTTGTATCTTTACCACTCGTAAAAAGATCTACAATATATTGTTTATAAGATTTTCAATAAAGCCATTTTACATGTGACGGAGTCTGCCCAAATGTATCACCAAATTGAGGGTCTTCCTTTAGGTCATCTAGATAACGTGAAATTCGCTTCCATCAAGTATTCAATTTCTGAGCATATATTTCTTCTAGACGTTGTCATATTGCGAATCATAAAGATGGAATTAAATCTCTTATTCATTTAGGTATAAAGTTTAAAGATTTTTCTTCAATGATCTCTTGAAAATCTTCGGTTCTTCTTTTATCATATTCATCCAGATGTTTCTTTACTGCTGAAAAAATATTTTTGAACCCGTTCTTAATATTATTTATACTAAATCGGTTTAACTTTAAATGTCGGCTATTAACTATTTCACATTGTTTTCCATATCTATTATTTATCAAAAGATCTGAATCTTCCTTAGTTTGCCGTGTTTTTAATCATTTTTGTGTAAAGAATATTAAGAAATTATTCCAATCCATATCGCGTTTATAAGAAGTTAATTTAGACTCCTTTTTACCATCCTTTCATTCTTCTTCCGACATAAAAACGGAAGAAACCGTAAATGAATTTTTTTTGTGTTCTACTTTGTACGTAGACTTACCGTTTGCTGTACAAAAGTATTGCACATTAGGGACTTCTCAACCATCTTCTGTTTTTCATACGAATTGGTTATCCTTCCAAAGCACATTATCCATTGGTGGAAATTTTAATTCATTTGTTCATAACTTATGTTTTCATAAATTATCTTTTAGGCTATTTTCAATAAATGAATTAAAAGTTACATTATCTGGATTTGGTAGTAGCCAAAATTTATTTTTGGATGAGGTATCCATTTTGGATATTTTATTCAAATCATCCAATAATTTCTGATTCATTTTAAATTTTTTGGTTTTTCATTCGATATCTTTAAATTCGAATTCTGATCAAAAAACCTTACCAGTGAAAGTTCATTTTGTCATATCAACATTACTAATTTTTATTTTCATCCACTGGTATCATCAATCACCAAGTTTGCTATTTCACATAGGTAGCCATATTTCTGATCAATCTTCAAATTCTCCAGTTCAACAGCTTTCAATTTCTTTTTTAAAACTTTCAATAGTATTTACAGATGATTCTTGATTTTCCCCTTCAGATTCAGTATTTTCAGCTGATTCCTCATTATCTTCTCAAGATTTAGTATTTTGTTCTTCCCCAAATAGTTCTTCAATTTTTTTCTGCTCATCCCAACTCATTTGAGTGATTGGAGATTCGCTATTGATAATAAAAAACAAATATAATAATAATCATACATCAGGTCAATCTATTACATATTTGTCTCATTCATCTTTAAATCTACTAAGAAACCCTAAGAGTTTTTCTCTATCCTCTAGAGAAATGTTCAATTTATCTGAATCGATATCAGACTTCTTTATTTCATAACGAATTGGTATAGCATCAAAAAATTTTTGTTCTCATCAATATTGTTCAATGTCATTTAATCGTGGATTTGCTCATTCTACAATAGTTTTGTTTATTGGTAGATCAAATGTGGTTAGTCCAGATCAGAGTATGTTTACATTTTTCAGGTGAAGTGTTTTAATCTTTGGATTAGCTAATTCTTTGTAAAAATTCTTAAATTCATCAATACTTCAATAGTTTAATTTAAGTGCATCAACCACTCATTCGTTGACTAATTTTTCTAGACGCAAATCTACGATTTTAAGTAATAATTTTTCCAGATTATCATCACTTATTTTTGAATAATCAAAATTATTACTACGTAGTTCTTCCAAAGTATTACCAATACTTATATTTTTTTTCTTCAAATACATTATGTAGTAATCCCATCTTAGTTTGTTTATACCTTCTTCTCATTCATTTATTTTACGCTCCAACTCATTTATTTGTGTTTCTTTTTCTTGTTCAAATAGATTTGTATCAACTCTTATACGATCAATCTCTCTTGTATAATTAAGAATTTCTCCCTGTAGTTGTTCAAGAGTTGTTTTATAATCTGGATATTCCTTTTTTAGTTTACGTTCATCGTATTTATATTCATCATTTTCTGTGATAATAGTATTTATAGCTGGGAGACTATTGGAAAATAGTCATGAAAATTGCTCGTACATCCTTTTAGACGAGTCCAAAGCTAGACTAGCAGCCTTACCCATTTCAAATGATAGTAAAGCATCAAATGAATCTTTTATGTCTGATGGTATACCAGGATCAGATAGTGCAATAGTAGAAGGAATTTGTTGTCAGGCTCATAGCCTGGAATTTAATGCTTGATTTGTGATATTAATATTCGCTAAGATTTTTATCGTTTTTTTTGCTCACTCTTTATTTTCATTCTCATTTAGATAATTTACTATTTTTTGAAAATATTCCAAAACATCTGGATTTGTTCAGGCTATAAATGAATCTGGTTTACATTCTCTAGCAAACTGATTATATGGAGCGGAAGTTCAAATTTTGGCTCCAACTTTCTCAAAAATTTCCTGTATAAATGCTTTTTTAATTTCAGGAGATATCTTATTCATACAATTTTTAAAATCTTGTTTTCGATTATAATATTGAATAAGAGCTAAGTTCACTCATTGTTCCTCAATATCAGTAAAGGTTAGTCAGGGGTGTACATCACATAGTTTATACATAAGTCCCTCTCATTTAAAAAACTTTTGATTAAAAAATTTATTGATTGTCTCAGTATTTTTTTCTTGTCATGCAGAAAGTGTATCGTATAATTTAAGCATAATCTCATCTAAATTAGCCTTTTTAACGATTTCTTCAGGGACTTTTTCTGCTAAATTGTTTTTTAGTTCCATAACTTACATATAATTCATAAATGATTATTCTACCTATTAATTATACTCATGAATCAGAAATAGTCAAAATTTCACTAAAAATATACTTAACTTCATGTTCCGTTTTTTTGTTTTTGTGATATAATATAATTATGGCTATCTATATAAAAGTCAAGTCTATTTTCTTGAGTTATGTTTTTTTTTAGGAGGAAAAATTTATATACGAAAAGTGTTATAATTTAATAAATCTTTAATGATGCCTTATAAAATTTTTGGATGTAAAGTAAATAAATATTTTCTCAATCAACGATTGGATTATTTCCATCAAAATTGAAATAATTTAGACGATACATTGTTGATTGCGACATGTGTGGTTACAGACAGAGCAAAGAATAAACGGGTGAGGGAAGTAAAACATGCAATTCAGGATTGATTAAAAGTGGCGATTACATGATGCTGAACATTTTCTCGCTGAAATCTAGCGACACAGTCAGAATTTTATTCCATTTATCCAGAATTAAAGCAATATTCTAACAAAATTACATTATTACCAGAAAGTCCATCAAAGAACTGATTTGAATATAAAATCTGATGAAAATCTTCCGTATACACAAAGCATTTCCTTATAGTTCAAAATGGATGTGATAATCACTGTTCATTCTGCCTTACAGTAGCCAAAAGATGACCACATATTAGTAGACCATTGGATGAAATTATTCAGGAAATTCACAAGATTGAGTCTCAATGATGAAAAGAAATCGTAATAACATGAATAAATTTGGCTGCACGATGATGTTCAAATTCTACCAAACCAGAAGAAACAAAATTTCCATATTTACTCCGTGAAATATTGAAACAAACGACAATACCTAGAATCAGAATCTCTAGTATGTGACCTGAGTATGCTAATGATGAATTTTTTGAAGTCGTTTCAGATGAAAGAATATTGCCACATTTTCATTATTCAATTCAGAGTTTTTCAAATAATATTTTACAAAATATGTGAAGACATTATTCAGCAGATGAATTAAAAGCAGTTCTTAAAAAAACAAGAAATCTTAAAAAGAAAAATCTGATTTCCATTTGAGCTGATATTATAGTTTGATTTCCATGAGAAACTGAATTAGATTTTTTGGAAACTTATAATTGAATTGAAGAATATTGAATTACAAAATTACATGCATTCCCATTTTCAGATCACACTCAGAGGGAAAGAATTCCAGCCTCATTTCTTCAAGATCAAGTTGAACATAAAACAAAAAAGGATAGAGAAATCAGACTTATTTCTAAATGAGATGAGATTAGAGAAAAGTTTATTATTCAGAATAAATGAACTTCTCATAAAGTTCTTATTGAAGAAAGAAGAAATTGAAAACGGAGATGATGGACGGAGAATTATATTCAAGTGGAAGTAGCTGGAAATTACGATAGAGGAGAAATAATTGATTATATTTTACAATAAAAAAAGACCACAATTGTGGTCTTTTGATGTTTATTCTTGAATTTTCTTTTTACGAATTAGAGAATTTTCAAATTTATCTAGCTGTGGAGAAATTTGATTTAATGCAATATTTTTATTTTTATCATCAGAAATTGCATTAGCTACATCAGATTTTTTGGTAGCTTCTACTAATGGATTTTCCATTGCTTTTGAAAGTGCAGAATCTGTTTTTTTTGCATCTGTAGTCATAGATAGAAAATACAATAGATAAATTATAAATCGACTAAATTTAGAGTTTGATTTAATATATTTCCAAAATTATCTTTAACCTCAATATCTATACTTTCTGCTGATGTAATGAAAGATGCTAATCTTCAGTTAAATGAATTGATAATGCTTCAATCAACAATTACATTACCTCCAGGAATTCATGATAGACGGTCATCAAAGACAAGAGTGATTTTGAAAGTTCCATCACCGTTATCTTGTTTTTTTGACTGTTCTTTTACTAAATACGGTGGCTCTTTATCATCTGCTTCCAATACATCAGTAATACTGGAACTATTTACATTTCAATTAGCATCCATTGCTTGAACTGTAATAGTGTGATTTCATGGTGTAAAATTTGATAAATCTATATCTGAAGTAGATAAATCTTCCGTTTGCCTTTTATATTCTTTCGAAAATACCAAAGTTCAATCTACAGTTATTGTTAAATTTCTTAATAATGAATCACTTTTAACAGAATACATTATAGATGGTTTTGCAGAGATTCTCTGGTTCGTCTCAGGATCTATTATAGATATACTAATAGCATCGCTTACAGATGGTGTCCTATTTTCACAATATCATTCAGGAACTGTTGTTAAAATATTTAAATTAGTAGATCATTCTGATCATAATGGCATTTTTGCCCTTGCAGTCCATCGTTCTTTTATGTTCTCTAAATCATTATTTCCAGGCATAAATGAAGATAGAGTCAAGAAATATCATTTTTTTGTTTCATTTGGTGGAGTCATAGGACTAAGAACTCATAAACAAGAAGCATCATATTCATACATAGCTACTTCTCAATCAGCTTCCTTTGGCATAGTATTAACATATCATATTGTAGATACAATCAATTCACCAGGAGTAGTTTGTGATGGTATTTTTCATGTAATTTTATTAATAGTAGTGCTTGCAGTTTCGATATTTGTCATCTCCCTGTTTGTAATATATCATCAGTTAACTAATCATCACAGAAATTCCTTTAAAGGCTGAGCGTGAATAGTTCATCCATAAGCATTCGAATTCATAGGAGAAGCGTCAGCATTTCATGCCCACATTAGTATTAGGTTATCTGGGGTATATGCTGCTACTAAACCATCTCTAGGACGATTTCATTTTTCGGTTTTCATATTTGATGTTCAAGTTTTTAGTGCATAAGTTAATCATGAAACATTAAACTTATTCACCCAACCTGCTAATCTGTTACCTGGTTCTGAAAGAATTTTTCGGATTAAATATTTTACTCACGAAGGAATAAGATCTTCCTTTTCTACAACCTCCTTTTTGTATAAAACAGAACCATCAGCAGAAGTTATCTCTAATATTGGATTAATTTCAGCAGGAGTTTCAGAGGTTAAATAAGAGTAAGCATTAGCAAATTCTAAAAGGTTAATTTCAGCAGCTCCGATTGCTAGAGGATATCAATAATTAATATCATTACTCAAAGGTAATCATAAAGACTGTAAAAATGGTTTAACAACTCATTCTCATCACTCAGCAACAAACATCTTTATAGCTGGAATGTTTCTACTATGTCATAATGCAGCTTTTAAACTCATTAATCAATCGAACTTATTATCAGCATTATTAGGTCTATCTGGTCCAACTTGATATTCAATATCATAAATAGGAGTATCTAGCGTTATAGGTAATTTCATAAATCAGAGAGCATAAATCAGAGGTTTGATTGATGAACCTGATTGACGACGACTTTTAACCATATCAATTTGTCCTTGAATTTCTTCATTGAAATAGTCCAAAGATCCTACGTAAGCAAGTACGTCTCAATTGTCAGTATTTACATAAAGTAGAGATGAATTGTTCGCTCAATTTTCATACAGAGTACGTACATTATTTTTAAAAGCTTCTTCAGCCATTTGTTGGATATTATAGTCAAGAGAAGTCTTTACGATTAGTCATCATTCTAATACAGCATCTTCTCCGTATTTCTCTTCAAGTAATTCTTTAATCCAAAATACGAAATGTGGAGCTTTAATAGCAAAAGATGCTGACTTAAATTCAACAGTTAAGGACTCAATTTCAGCTTGTTTATATTCTTCTTCTGTAATATAACCATCTTCATACATTCTACTTAAAACAACATCTTTTCTTCAATTATAGAACGTGATGAAATACTCTTTATTATCTACTACAGTTGTGAATGAACCTAATCCTTGTAAATATTTAACAGAAGAATTATCAGATTTTTTATTTGAAAAATCTGCAGTTTGTATAGCGTTGGAAAATTTGGAAATAGCATCTTGTTTCAGAACTCCATCATATGGATATTCATTTCATGCTGCATCTGTAATTTTGAAATATCACATCAAAGCTTTTCTTCATTTTTCTGTGAGAGGAGAATATTGTCATGGTCATTTTGGTAGTGATGCTAAGATTGCTGATTGAGAAATTGTTAAATCAGATGCAGATACTCCAAAGAAGGATTTAGCCGCAGCTTCTACTCCGAACGAATTATTCCCAAATTCAATATAATTCAAATATAATTCCAAAACTTTCTTTTTCATTTCCTTTTTTGCTTCATCATTTGAAAGATTTGGATTTTCAGCTTTTACTTGTTTTTGAAGTGTTGAGTTTAATCTCTTCGCAAGTACAATTTGACGCAATTTATATGCAACTTTATCTAATTTATATTGTAGCCAACTTCTGTCAGTAGAAGATAGTCATGCTTTCAATTTGAAAACATTTGTCATCAATTGTTGAGGTAAAGTAGAGGCTCCTCATTTTCATTTCAAAGCAGCACGAAAAATTCCCCATGGATCCAATCATTCATGTTGCCAGTAATTCTGATCTTCCATCGCTACAATAGCATTTATCATATCCTCAGAAATTTTATCAATATCTACATATTCACGATTTTCATCAAAAAGTTTATATAATTCTACACCATTTTTATCTTGAATTATTGTTGCTTGTGAAAAGACCATGTCTTTTACTTGGCTTACATCAGGCAGATTTTTAAATACATTTATTTCCATTCGTATAGAAACAGTCAAAATTCATGCGACAACAAATGCTAATAAAATAATACCTAATGTTTTTCAAAATCAAATCTTTCTCCCTCATGAAAATTTTTTAGCTCATTTAGACCAATCTTTTGAGTTTGAATTAAGTTGCTTATAAGCAAAAAGAGTACGAGGTGTAGCCATAATTAACAATTCCATAAAAATAAAATCTGAGCATTTCTGAACCACTACATATTACTTATTCAAGCAGTAAAAACAAATGATTTTATAATAAAAAAGCTGATCTTTTGACCAGCTTCTTATTATTTTAATGTAATAATTATTTCTCATTTTTTCTCCTATAGAAAATATGTAACAATTCCTTAATCACAGGTGCATTAATCAATAATGTTAATAATACTCATACAACCAACATAGTTCCAAATCATTTGAACATATTAATTCACATTAACCATAATAATAATCCAATCATTCATGTGGAAATTTGTCAATCACGAATTGCATTTCGACTCCTATCGTAAGCTATATTAATTGCTTCAGAATCAGATTTTTTGTTTTCTTTTTCTTCTCTCATTCTCTCGAAGATAAGCACATTAGCATCTACTGCCATTCAAATAGAAAGGATAATTGCAGCTATTCCACTTAATGATAAAGCATAATCAAACAATTTAATTATAGCAAATAATACTAACGTGTAAATAGACAAAGAAATCAGACTTACTAATCACTTTTTCCATCCATACATAAATGTCATATATAACCATATAGCCACAAATCCAACCACCATAGCCAATAAAGCTCAATTTAAAGCATTTTCTCATAATGTTGGACTAACTTTTTCTTCTTGCATAAGAATCAATGGTGCAGGTAATGCTCAATCATTTAATTGACTAGTAAGTTCCTTTGCCGATTCTGGTGTAAAGTTTCCATCAATCTGAGCAGAACCATCACAAATTTTAGATTGAATCACAGGGCTTGTAATCATTTCTCCTCAAATAAATATAGCCATTTGCTTTCATATGTTATTTTCTGTAATACTACAGAATATTTTCTTTCAATCTTCATCAAAATTAATCAAAACTACAGGTTGTCCTAATTGAGAATTACCAACAGCTGCATATTTGAAATTAGCACCATTCAAAATCTTTCCATCTTCAGATTGTGCATTTTTCCAAGTCAATCTATCCTGAACAAAAACTTCTTCAAGGGTATAGAAAGTCTGAGATTCTAATTCTTTATTAAATTCATCTTCTTTAACTCAATTCACAATGGCAAGATTATACCAATGATCCGCCATTGACTTCTTTCATCTTAAAACAATTAAGTAAGTAAATCATTCAGCTTCATAAACCTGAACCTCATCATTATTGTTTATGTCAAAAGATGGAATAGCTTCTTTCAAATTATTAGTTGAAATTACTCAATCATAAACAGGAGATGATCCTGCGATTTCAGCATCAGCATCAGCTAATAAAGCATTTTTAGCAGTAGTAATTTCAGATTGAAATTTATCATCAGATTCTACAGTATCAGTAGACCCACTTTCAGCACTTACGGAAACTTCTGGAATCATTGCAAGAATTCTTACATCATACGCTTCTTCATTTGGATAAATTTCACCATTATTATATTTTAAAACATTTCATTCAATTGTGTATGAACCTGATGTTATATCAGTTCATTCTTTTACTAAAGTAAACTTTTCATCATATGTTGCTCATAATTTAGTAGCCACTTCAAGAATATCATTTAAAGCAATTCACGTTCTCACTCAGTCTTCTTTTGATATCATATGAAAAAATGTATATCATTTCATATCCATATTTTGAATATTTCCACTTTGATCTTGATATTGATAAGACAAATAATCTCACTCCATTAAAGGAGAAACTTTTCATTCCTGTGTTTCATCTAACACTCACAAATTATCTTGATATATAGTAGGCAATTGAGAAAGTGTTACTCTGTCATACTTGTTATATAAGACATTCTCAGATTGTCTAGAGCTAGCAATTGCTTCAAACTTATCTGTTTTATCCAATAAATCACTATACAAATTCTGGGCAATAGTTTTTCTTTCAGCTTTCTCTTCTTCAGATCACTCTGAATCATTTGGTAATTTAAATTCAAGTTCTACAGTTTTACCTATCAATTCTTTGGCTTGATCCAAATCAGCAACTCATCAAATTTCCACTACAATTTGTGTTTCGTTATCTAATTGCTGAGTATAAGATTTATAATCACTTACTCATAATTTAGAAATTCTTCCATCAATATTTTTCTGAATAATATTTTCAACTGTAGCTTTTATATCATTTAAAGCTTGAGTATTTCCAGAATAAGTCTGTTCATATGCATCGTAAGATACCCTATACATAAGTCTAGTCCCTCCAGATACATCTAATCACTTTCTAAAATGAGAAACTCCATCACCAAGAAAAGAGAACTCTGTCCCCATTTTCTCACTATTAAAAGTCCATCATGTGAAAAACACACAGAAAGCTGAAAATAAAATTACTAACCCATAGATTATTCTACGTTTGTTCCAAAATGAGTTCATGAAATTACACACAAAAAAATAAAAAAAGATAAAATCTATTAACGACAAGTGAATGTATATATTTTTTTATACAAAAAACAAGAACAAACAAGTTTAATGATTTAAATTCAAATAATATTTTCTTTCATTCTCATCCAATTTTTCGATTGCATATCTAAGCATAGTTCTAGGCATCTTATTTGCATACCTGTTGAGAAAAATTTTCAAAACTTTTTCATCTTTTTTTCAAACTTCCCTTAAAAGCCATCCGACAGCTTTGTGAATTAAATCATGTTCATGATTTAAAAGCATTTCAGAGATTCTCAAAGTATCATCAAATTCTCACTTTTTCACGAAAACCATAGTAGACACAATTGCAACTCTCTGTTTCCACATATTCTTATCTTCAGCTAACTTATACAATATTTGTCTATCTTTATCCAAAAAATAATTTCACAAAATTTTATAACAAACTAAATCCACTAAATCCCGATTATTACAATATTCTAAATGTGATAGGTAAAAATTCACAATTTTTTTTTGTTCATCGTATAACTTTTTCTTTGTTACAAATTCGTATTTATAACACAAAATCAAAAGGGCAGTTAAACGGACTTCATGATACTGAGATTTTAATAATTTTTCTATATCTTCCAGATTACATTTCTCAATATATTTTTTAGCAACAGTTCTTTCATTTGGAACAGGTATTCACAAGAATTTATCTCATTCTCAATATTCTCATTTTCAGGTTTTAAAAAATCTGGATAAAATTTTGGCTTTATCTGGATTTCATAATTTCTCTAAATCTTTAACAATTTTTTGATACATGATTTATTTCTTTATTAAATTTATTATCACCATCTCACTTTGAGTTCAAAGTCTGAATGGTAATCACCATGTTCATATTCACTGGGTTACAAAAGCTGTTCTATCTCATAATTTATACTCTCAATATGCATAATCATTCATCCATTCTACGATTTTGCGCATTCAGTAGAATTGCCCACGATGAGTATGTCATGCTACCTCTAAATCGATAGGGTAGTCCTTTAAATTTTCTAATGAAATTGGCTGATGAGTTAATAAAATAGTAAACCAATTGCCATTATTAAATTCAATTTGGTTCATGATATCATCAAGAGAGCTACTTCACCATGCACTTTTATCAACTATTCCAGCTATTTGAATGTTTAGTAAATCATTTTTGGTAACAGTATTATCCAAAAATACTATTCCAGAATTTTTTGGAATATCATTAACAATTGTGCCATTTCACATAATATCATGATTTCATTTCACTGCAAAAATTGGAATATCTTTTACAGACTTAAACGATGAAAAATAGTTTACATAACTAATATTTGGTTTATTCATTAAATCTCAGGCAATTATCACAAAGTCAGGTTTTTCTTTTTTAATTGTATTTATTATTTTTTTTACATGAAAATCTTGTGTTACACTTTCTGAATGAATATCACTCACTAATAAAATCTTTACATCATTTTCAATTTTATCTGTTTCAATATTCAGATTCGTAATTTTAGTATGTAATGAAAAATAGACTCACAATCAGAAGATTATAACAATGATTCATACAATAATTCGGGGATTGATTTTGTATCGAATAGAAACTAAATATTCAATCAGTAATAAAATCATTAAGATAAATCAGATTACAAAAATCCAAGAGCTTAACGTTCATATTATGTCTAATACTTTGCTATTTCACATATACATAAAAGTGGATACCACAATAACAGCTAAAATTACAGCAATAATTAATGGAATAAGTTTTGAGTTATTATGAAATATAGCAAAGAATCTCCATATTACGAAAAAGAACATAATAGAAGAGAATAAAAATAACACAATTGACATGGAACGCATCATTAATTAACAAATGATAAATTTTTATTTAATGAAAAAATTATTAAAAATTTACACAATAATATCAAGAAATTTACAGTAAATTAAAAAATTCATCACATACTAAATGCTTGACCAAGAAATACATCTTCATTTCAAATTTCATCGAAAATACTAAGTGTTCAAAGTAATTCATCATTCATAATATAAGATTGTGCAACCTTATTTCAAAGCAAATCGTAGAAATTAAAATCTCAATTTGCACTTCATTCTTTGTAAAATCATGTCATAAGATAGTTTCAATTATCATAAAACATTTCAAATTCTCATTCGTTTTTACCATTTAAGAAATTTCAAGATAATAGAACTTTTCAATTTTTATGATATAACGTTAATGGTCAATTAAGCTGATCATTATCCAACTTTCATACTCATAGAATTTTTCCATTTTCATAATAAAAAGTTATAGATCATTTTCATGGATTGTCTTTAAACTTTAATACATAAAGTATTTTTCCACTTTTATAATATTTAGTAACAGTTCATTCAGATTTTTTCAAGTATTGTAAGTCTGATTTTAAATGTCAATTTTCATAATAAATTTTATCTCTAACAATATTTCATTCAGAATATTTAGTTTCTTGATGAATATTTTCGTCATATAAATTGTAAAATTTCCAAACTCATGTTTTTTTACCATTGTTAAAAATTCATTCAGATTCCTTTTTTCAATTCCAGCGAAAATATATCCATTTTTCATTTTCTAGTCAATTTATGTATTTTCACTTGCTTTTTATTTGATGATCATCGTAAAAAGAAGTATAATCTCATGATTTTTTTCAATTAGAATAATTGATTATTTCTTTTAGATTTCAGTTATCATAGAAAAATTTTCGTAATCAGTTTTCAAGTCAATTTAAGTAACTTCATTCAGATTTTTTATTTCAATTTTCGTAATAAGAAACCCAAAATCACTCCTTACCTCAATTTACAAAATTTCATGATCATTGGGGATTTCAATTACTAAACAAAAATTCCCAGAATCAGTCCTCTTTTCAATTAACAAAATTTCACTGTTTTTCCATGTTTCATCCACTATAATAAAATACCCAATTTCACTCTTTTTCTCAATTTTTCAATTCTCACTTTCATAAAATTTTTCCATTTTCATGATAGAATTCCCAAATTCATATTTCTTTTTCATTTTCTAGTTCTCATCTTTTTTCTAAATTACCATTACTATGATAGAAATTCCATATTCAACATCTTATATTATTTTTTACCATTCATTCAGATTGAAGAGATCATATATCATCATAAAAATGTACCAATCACTCAAAATTTCAATTTTCGAATACACATCATTTTTCTTTTAGACTTCAATTAGCATGGTAAAGTCTAGTTTCTTTTAATCATTCTGGACAATTATCTTTACTTAACTGAAGTTTATCAAGATTCAAATTGAGTTGAAATTTCGATTTATCAATTCCAAATTCTGATACATCTATACCCAAACGATCACCACAAAAAACTACAGTGATTCAAGCGATGATCAGTATAAATGTAAAAGTCAGGAATTTTTTCATAGAAAAGTTTGAAAATAAAGACACAAACCAATTATAATTGTTTCATCTAAAAAAGTCAAATTTTGGAAGAGAAAAATTTTAAAAACATATATAAATGACAAAAAATGTACCCATTTTGGTGAGTTATCTAGCATAAAACCAATAAAATTGTAAAAAAGTAAAAAATCACTTGAAAATGATGTAAACTTTAGTATATATATCTCACACGAAGTATTCCGGGATAGCTCAGTCGGTAGAGCAGTTGGCTGTTAACCAATTTGTCGTGGGTTCGAGTCCCTCTCCCGGAGAATCTTTGAGTTTTAATTAATTGTCGGTTTTTTCAAAATGCCAATCACTAAGTCAGCAAAGAAGGCCATGAATAGAGCAGAAAAACTTGCGAAAAGAAACAAGGATTTTAAGCTTAGAATGAAAATGGCAATGAAAAAATTCATCAAAGCGATTGAAAAGGGTGAAGAAGTTAAAGTTGAACAGCTAAGCAATATCTACAAAGCAATCGATAAATGTTTGAAAGTTGGAGTACTTAAATCTAGAAACGCAGCTCGTAAAAAGGCCAGAATGTCCAAGATGTTCCACGCTTATCAATCCAAAAAATCAGCTTAAAGCTGATTAGATGCCAGCCTAGCTCAATTGGCAGAGCACCCGCCTTGTAAGCGGACGGTTGTCGGTTCGATTCCGACGGCTGGCTCCAGTAAAAAATCCCAATCTAAGGAACTTCTTACCTGGGGTGGTAGTTCAGTAGGCTAGAACGCCTGCCTGTCACGCAGGAGGTCACGGGTTCGAGCCCCGTCCATCCCGCCACTTAAAAAAGATGATTCCTTCAGTGGTCCCATCGTCTAGTGGTTAGGACAGGAGACTTTCAATCTTCTAACTAGGGTCCGATTCCCTATGGGACCGCCATTAAAAATTATTAAATTCGTATAAAATGGGTGATTAGCTCAGTTGGCTAGAGCATCTGCCTTACAAGCAGGGGGTCATAGGTTCGAGTCCTATATCACCCACCATTAAAAAAGGTTTCACATGAGTGAAATTTTTTTTATTTTAGAAAAACTGAATAATTTTATTAGGAAAAATCTCATATTTTTATATGGAAAAATATATGAAAATTCCTACAAAAAAAAGTCTCTCTAAACAATAGCTTGCTGAATACCATTAGCAGTGTAAACTAGTTGGGTGAAAATCTAAAAAATATAAGTCCAAAGGATTTTGTGAAATCTCTACGTTTATTTCAAAACAAAAATATAACTACTTATTTTCTAATTCTTCCATGAGGAGTTCACTCTACAAATCATGCATTAGTTTGCACTCAGATTACAGCTTTTTCATAAAATTCTTCCAAATCTTTAGCTCATACATACGACATACTTGAGCGAAGTCATGTTGTAAAAATATCTATTATATCTCAAACCGATTCCAATCCATTTCTCAAATATATTTTTGATTTACTTATTCATTCACGATACATTCACCTTTTTTCAATTTCAAAATTATCTAATTCTTGATTTCTAAGTTCTACCGCTTTCTTACTAGCCATTCCATAGTTTTCTTTATACATCAATCCATCTTCATCATATTTGATATCTCATGTAGATTCATAAGTTCATGCAAAAGTAGTTCAAATCATTACATGGTTTGCTCATGCTGCTAAAGCTAAAGCTAAGTCTCTAGGTTCTTTTACTCATCCATCTGCCCATACAAATCATCATAATTTTCTAGCTTCCAAACTACATTTATAAACAGCCGTGAATTGAGGTCTCCCCACTCATGTTTGCATTCTAGTAGTACACATAGCACCAGGTCAAATTCAGACTTTTACTCCATTTACTCATGTTTCAATTAAGTCCCTAGTTGCTTCAGCAGTGATTACATTTCCAGCAATTAGAATTGGTTCATCTCCATAGATTTCTCTAAATTTTTTAATCGATTCAATCATTTTTTTCTGGTATCCGTGAGCTGTATCTAGTACAAAAATGTTTATTCACATATTATAGAGTACTTCAATTTTATCAAATCCATGAATTCCTACAGCTACAGCAACATTCAATTTTCCATCTTTATCTAATGTTGGCTTATAAATTTCATGTCTGATACAGTCTTTTTTAGTCAGAATTCATATCAATTTATTCTCTTCATCTACGATTGGCAATGAAGAAACTCAATTCTGATCCATCAAATTATATGCATCTTTATTTGAGATTCAGTCTTTTGCTACTACTAATTTATTCATTTTTAGGTTACCCAAAAAAGAAAACTGATCCAAATTTTTCATATCATTTTCAGAAAAAATTCAGATTGGTTCATCATTATCGTCCACCATTACAACACGATTGTGTGATCTTTTGTGGATAATTCACATTGCATCTCTAATTGTATTTGTAGCTTTAACCGTAATTGCACTATCGTATTTCACACTAGCAGATTTAATTTTAGTTATAATTTCTTGTAGAGTGTTAATACTCATATCCTGTGGTAAGACTCCCAATCCTCCATAACGAGCAATAGTCTCTGCCATTCTTCTTCAGGTTACAGCATTCATATTCGAACTTACAATTGGTATGTGAGTTCCAAAATTATACTTAGGTTGAATATTTACTTCAGATCTAGAATATCCATCAAAATAATTTTGAAAAAGAAAAACATCTTGATACGTAAGCTCTTCGTTTTCATAGATAGGATTATTAAATTTCATAACGTTTTTTTATTTGAATATAAACCATCCAAATTTTTATATTGAAAATAAAAATAAAAACAAACGTTATTGATATAATAAAAAGAAAGATTTAAGTAATAAAAATTCAAATTATAATTATTTATTGAAAAAAGTAGTTAAAATTTTGCATTTATTAATTTGTATACAATAAAAATGTGAGCAATTTTTTGTACTGAAATGTTTCAAATAAAAAGTGAGAGAAGTTGAAGCTTGTTTTAAATTATTTTTTAAATCTTTAATACTATATAGAATAGGACAGAATAAGTGAGAATAATAAAACTGCGGAAAAATCCAAAATGAGACCAAGGTAACAACCAGATGTGTTCCAAATAAATGATTCATAAAACAAAAAGATAAATGAGTAGATATGATTTCATGAAAGGAGAGTAAAGAAATAGTTCTATTTGCAAAAAGTTATTAATCCTGGCTTAAAATTATAAGTGGGCCATGCATGAAACATAGCTTTTTTGTGAATAAAAATTTTTTGTTGTGATAAAATTTGACTTTTAAAATAAAACTGTGTATAATAATATATATTAATTGAAATGAAATGATGTATTTTACATGTTTGAAACTATATGGTTATGAGAGAATATTGTTATGCTAATGAAGGCAATAATAGTCCAACTGAAAATATATCAGAATCTACTCGTATGAAAATACGTACGAAAGTGGTTTTGATATTACTTAAAGATTTGTCTCATGAATCATTTAAAATTTTGGTATCGGGGGATGAATTAATGCGTAAAAAATTATTTAATATAATTATCTTAAAACTTCTTAATAATTCATCTGACGAAGAAATAAACACCTTTATTGAGGATATAAATCATACTCGAGAACGTAGCGATGGATCTTCAGATGGATTACATGAAGCATTAGATATTGTTTTAGAAAATGGGGATAGGGAGTGTAGTAATTGGAACACAGACCTTCAACAAATATGAACTTTAAATCAGCTGTTCCCAAAAGAATTAGAACTTAAGGCAGAAGATGAAATGGAGTTGTTTACTAGAATTCAAGAAGCTATGTTCCCAGGTGAAAATAGAGTTGCCAGAAGAAAGCAACTTGAGGTATATAATAGAATGAAAAGATTTTTAGACGAAATATTGGGTTTAATCAGAAATTTAATATAAATTGGATTTTAATCTGTTAAAAATATTCATTATGGTATCACAAAGATATATCGAAGAAAATTGATCAATTAAGGATCATGGACATCTACAACCTAAAAATATCTCTCGAGATGAATATTTTATGGATATTGCAAGGGTAGTTGCAGAAAAATGTACATGTGACCGTGGAAAATGTGGATGTGTAATTGTGAAAGATAATTCTGTAATTTCTTCATGATTTGCTAATGCACCAGAATGATCAGATACATGTGATATAGCAGGTCATCAGATATTTTCAATGATAAATGAGAAATGAGAAAAAGAAGAACATTGTATGAGAAATAATTGTGCTGAGCAGAATGCAATTGCTAGTGCTGCTAGAAAATGAATTGCACTAGAATGATCTACTCTTTATGTGACTATGACACCATGTACAATTAGACATTGTGCTCACATGATAGTAGCTTGTGGAATCAAGAGAGTAGTTTGTGATAAAAGATATCAGCACTGACAAGAGTCAGAAGAAATTTTTCGTTCAGCGGGGGTTGAACTCGTATATTTGAATGATGAGATAAAAACCTACTAGAAATCATAATTTCTAGTAATTGACATTTAAATAAAAAATCTATATTAATGGAGATAAAATAAAATAGTATGAAAATTTTAAAAATTTTAGTATGGATGGTTATAGCGATTATTGGAATAATTGCACTAATCAGTCTTATTAGGATGGTGGTGAGTGAATGCATCCATCCTTTATTCGCTTGAAAATGGATAAACTGGGAGTCCTGATGGTAGTTCCCAGTACATCAAGCGGCCGTATAGGACCGCTTTTTTATCTATTGACTTTTATGCTATAAAATTGTATAATTACCAACGGAAAATCAAAATTATACAAAAAATGGGAACGATTAAGGAAAAATTATCAGATTTTTTGTGGGGATTTTTGTATCCTATTGCAGTTATTTCTCTTCTGTGTATTTATATTTCTCTTCTGTATATTTATGAATACAGGAAGCTAATTTTCTATGTGTTATGCGGAGTTATATTATTAATACTAATATTTTAACAGCCTACAAAAGGGCTGTTTTTTTATAATTTCTTTCTTGAAGAAAATCAGAATTTTATTACACTTGATTTATTGAAATAATTAAAAATCTGGCTGATGAATTATGAACAATTTAAGCACAAAGATAAATCAATATTCCTTGTAGATATGACTAGAGAACTAGATTATCATTTTTCGCAACTTGTAAAATCAGCTATAGAAAAGCAATTAAACATGAGAAAAAAAATTTGAATTATCGTGAATAAAAAATGATATGCTCCAGGGATTATCTGTACGAAGTGTGGTCATATCCCATATTGTGAAAGATGTTCAGTGCCGATTTCGTTTCATCAGCAAGCTAACTGAGAATTGATGTGACTATGTCATATCTGTAAAATGCAGTACAATTTTTCTACCACTTGTACAAAATGTGGAGAAATCGCGGTTAAAACGTATGGACTTTGAACTCAGCAAGTGGCTGAATATGTGAAAAATGAGTATAAAGCTAAAACTTTGATAGTGGATTCAGACCATGCCAATTCTCCCACAAAAGTGAAAAAGCTGATTGATCAACTCAAAGAAAAACAGTCACAAATAGTGATTTGAACAAGTCTATTATGCCAGCCAAGCAAAGAATATCCACTCGATATGATTATATTCCTAAACGCTGATTTGTGATTAAATATCCCAGATTTTAATGTCTGAGAAAAAAATTTCCATTTACTGTATGAATGTTTTTCAAAGTATGACTGTAAAAATTTTATAGTTCAGACTTTTAATCCAATGCAATATTCCATTCGTAATGCCTGTAGAATGGATGAAAAACGTTTTCGAGAAGAGGAGAACAACTTTCGTGAAATGAATAAGTATCCGCCATATGCGGATCTATGCGTAATTTTGTACAAAAATGAGATTGAGGAAAAAGTTTTCAATAAAGTTGACCAACTTTATAAAGAGCTTCTCTATCTCGCACAGAAATATCAGATGAATGATTTGGAGATTTATTCTACACCTCCATTAATTTACAAAATGTTTGGGAAATATCGCTACAATATTATTTTGAAATGAAAAGAAGTCAGAAATTTTAT
>Ga0247611_10003273_pt1 | contig 24333 bp, 25 predicted proteins | sample 177DNAGHGhighgp2_FD_192422 | JGI IMG/M metagenome (GOLD analysis project Ga0247611, IMG submission 192422) | Sheep rumen microbial communities from Palmerston North, Manawatu-Wanganui, New Zealand - 1770 DNA GHGhigh gp2 | ecosystem: Host-associated > Mammals > Digestive system > Stomach > Rumen... | reverse complement strand
TCAAACTCTCAATAAAAAAGATTTATAAATAAATCATTAAATTTTAGTTTGTCCTAAGCTACTCAAATTTTGACTTTTTTACTTAGTTTTCAAAGATCATTTCGCAACCTTTTCTCCAGTTGCATTAGTAATATATCAAATCAATTTTTGAATGTCAACTTTTTTTCGACAAAAAATTATAATTTGATATAAATTTTAATTATAATGCTATAAAAGGTTACATTTCCTTGTGTTTTTCTTAACACAACAACGTCAATATACTCCTTTATAATAGTAAAGTCAAATTTATCTATAACTTAAAAAATAAAAAATTAATTGCATAAAAAAAGAAGACTTTTTTTGCCTTCTTAGTAATTTTCTGCTTTTAGTTCAAAATAGCTTTGTGGATGAGCACAAACAGGACATACAGCAGGCGCTTTCTTACCAATAACTACATGACCACAATTTCTACAAATCCAAATACAATCTTCATCTTTACTAAATACTACTTCATCATCAATATTCTTTAATAATTTTCTATATCTTTCTTCATGGTGTTTTTCAATTTCTCCAACCATTCTAAATTTAGCAGCAATAGCTTTAAATCCTTCTTCTTCTGCTACCTTAGCAAATTCAGCATACATATCTGTCCATTCATAGTTTTCACCATCAGCAGCAGCTTTTAAGTTTTCAACAGTAGAAGGTACTTCTCCACCATTTAATTCTTTAAACCACATTTTAGCATGTTCTTTTTCATTATTAGCTGTTTCTTCAAAAATAGCAGCTATTTGTTCATAACCATCCTTTTTAGCTTTACTAGCAAAATAAGTATATTTATTTCTAGCTTGAGATTCACCAGCAAAAGCAGTCATTAAATTTTGTTCAGTTTTACTTCCTTTAAGTTTCATAATATCTCTCCTTCAATAATTGTATTATAACAAAATAAATAAATATAAAAAAGATATAAACTATTTATTTATATCTTTTTCCATATTCTCTTTAGCTACAGTAAGCATTAATTTAATTCTATTAACTTGATTAGTATGACTAGAACCAGGATCATAATCTATAGCAACAATATTACTATTAGGATATAATTCTCTAATTCTCTTAATAACTGCTTTACCAACTATATGATTTGGTAAACAAGCAAATGGTTGTACACAAACTATATTATTAATACCATCTTTAATTAATTCAACCATTTCGCCAGTTAAGAACCAACCTTCACCAGTTTGATTACCTGTAGATAAAATACCATCTACATTACTAGCTAAATGATGAATATTACATGGCATTCTAAATCTAGTACCATCTAATACTTTTCTAACAGGCTTCTCATACATATCTATTAAATGTAATGCTGTATTATTAATTAATGATTCCTTAATATTAGTTTTCATAAGTTTTTGTTTAATCACACCATTTAACGCACAATATTTAACAAATCCCATTAATTCTGGACTAAATACTTCAGCACCAGCTTCTTCTAATTTATCAACTAAATGATCATTACCAAAAGCATGATACTTAATTAAGATTTCACCAACAATACCAACTTTAGGTTTATCAATCATATTTACTTCAATATGATCAAAATCTCTAACTATATCATTGATATTTCTCTTATATTCACTTATTTTGCCTCTACTTACAGCATCCTTACATTTATCTATCCATTTACTATATAACTCTTCTGCTTCACCTTTGTTAACTTCATAAGGTCTAGTAGCATATAATAATTTCATTAATAAATCACCATATACCACAGCTTGAACTGCTTTATTAGCAAAAGATGGTGTAATATGGAATGCTTGTTCTTTCTCTAAACCACTTAAATTAAATGATAATATACTAACTTTCTCTAAACCAGCATCTTTTAAAGCTTTTCTAATTAAACCAATATAATTAGTAGCTCTACAACCTCCACCAGTTTGAGTAATAATAACACTAGTATTATCTAAATCATACTTACCACTCTTTAGAGCATGAATTAATTGACCAGTAACAATTAAGGCAGGATAACAAGCATCATTATTAACATATTTTAATCCACATTCTACAGTATCATCATTAGAATCACTTAAATATACTGCCTTATAACCTTCACTATTTAAACAACTTTCAAATAAAGGCATATGAAATGCAGTCATATCAGGAAATAATAAAGTATGTTTTTTATCACTTTCTTTAAAGTAATTCTTTTTATATTCATAAGTTTTATACTTACTAATATCGTTCTCTCTCTTATTCATACTAGCTATTAAAGATCTAATTCTTATCTTAGCAGCACCTAAATTATTAATTTCATCTATCTTAATAGTAGTAAATATTCTATTATTATATCTTAATATTTCATCAGCTTGATCAGTAACAATAGCATCTAAACCACAACCAAAACTGTTTAAATTAACTAATTCTAAATTACTATGTTGAGATACAACATCAGCAGCATGATAAACTCTTGAATGATAACTCCATTGATCTACTACTCTTAATTTACTAGATATCTTACTTAAATGACATATAGAATCTTCTGATAATACTGCCAAACCTAAACTATTAATCATTGTATCTATACCATGATTAACTTCCTTATCTAAATGATATGGTCTACCAGCTAATACTATAGCTCTTTCATTATGTTCATCTAAATATTTTAAGAATTCTTCCCCTTTATCTCTAACATCTTGTTTAAACTTTCTTTGTTCTTTAAAAGCTTCACTAATAGCATCTTTTAACTCACTATTACTAAATTTATATTCTTTAAAACAATCTAATTCTTTAATTCTCTTATATAAAGCTTTTTCATCTAAAGGTAAGAAAGGATTAATAAATTTAATATCTTCATTTCTAATATCTTCTACATTTAATTTAATAGCTTCACTATAACTTTGTACTATTGGACAATTAAAATGATTATCACTATTTTTAAATTCTAAATTCTCATACATTATACAAGGATAGAATATAGTTTTAACACCTTTACCAAGTAAATTCATAATATGACCATGAACTAACTTAGCTGGATAACAAACAGACTCTGAAGGCATTGATTCAATACCTGTTTCATATAACTTATGATTAGAATGATCACTTAATACTACTCTAAAACCTAAATTAGTTAATAAAGTAAACCATAAAGGATAATCTTCATACATATTTAAAGCTCTAGGTATACCTATTTCACCTCTATATGCTTCTTCCAAAGGAAGAGGTTCATAATTAAATAATCTATCATATTTCCAAGAATACATATTAGGTAACATACTATTAGAACCATTATTACCAGAACCTCTTTCACATCTATTACCAGATATGAATGATTTCTTATTAAACATATTAATAGTTAAAGCACAATGATTCTCACAGCCTTGACATCTACTATGTAATGTCTTTATTTTTAAATCTAATATCTCTTGTTTAGTTAACATACTTGATTTAACATCTTGATCTTCATATTTCTTATAATTATCTAATGCTATTAAAGCAACACCATAAGCACCCATTAAACCTGCTATATCTGGTCTTATAACTTCTTTACCAGTAATATTTTCAAAACTCTTTAATACAGCATCATTTAAGAAAGTTCCACCTTGTACTACAATCTTACTACCCAAAGTAGATACATCCCTAATCTTCATAACTTTTTGTAATGCATTACGAATAACTGAATAACTTAAACCAGCAAATATATCACTTAATGGTTTACCTTCCTTTTGAGTTTGTTTAATTTTACTATTCATAAATACAGTACATCTACTACCAAGATCAATAGGAGCTTTAGCTTTTACTGCTTCTTTAACAAAATCTTCTACAGTCATATTTAAACTCTTAGCAAGTGTTTCAATAAATGATCCACAACCAGAAGAACAAGCTTCATTAAGCATAATACTATCAACATTACCATCTTTGATCTTGATATATTTCATATCTTGACCACCAATATCAATAATACTTTCTACTCCAGGGCAAAAATAATTAGCAGCTTCATAATGTGCCATTGTTTCTATTTCACTAATATCCAAATTAAATGCTGTTTTAATTAACATTTCACCATAACCGGTAGAACCACTACTTCTAATTACAGTTTTTTCTGGTACAACATCATAGAATTTTAATATCATATCTTTTAAAGTATCTACCGGTGTACCTTTATTACTACGATAATCATCATATAGTAATTCACCATCACTACTAATAGCAACTAATTTAGCTGTAGTAGATCCAGCATCTATTCCTACAAATAAATCTCCAGTATAATCTTCCAATTTTCTTCTCTTTACTTTAGCTTTCTCATGTCTATATAAAAACTTTTTATAATCTTTATCAGTTTTAAATAATGCTTCTAAAGTATTTGATTCACTTTCATGGAAATTATTTAAATTCTCTATTAAATTTAATAAATCTTCTTTACTTAATACTTTTCTTTCTTCTTTATCTAAAATAGCACCTATACATACAAACAATCTTGCATCATCAGGAGTTATTACTTCATTATCTTTAAGATTTAATGTCTTAATAAATCTATCTTTTAAAGCACTTAAATAATTAAGAGGTCCACCTAAGAAAATAACATTACCTTTAATAGGTTTACCACAAGCTAAACCTGAAATAGTTTGATTAACTACAGCTTGCATTATACTTAAAGCTATATCTTCTTTTTTAGCACCTTCATTTAATAAAGGTTGAATATCAGTTTTAGCAAATACACCACAACGTGATGCAATAGGATATATTTGCTCACCATTAATTGCTAATTCATTTAAACCTTCAGTAGTAGTATTTAAAAGAACTGCCATTTGATCTAAAAAAGCACCTGTACCACCAGCACAACTACCATTCATTCTTTGTTCAATACTTTGACCAAAATAAATAATCTTAGCATCTTCTCCACCTAGTTCAATAGCAACATCAGTTTGAGGAGCATACTTACTAATACCATTTTTACAAGCAATAACTTCCTGAACAAAAGGAATTTTTAAATAGTTAGCTAAAGCAATAGCACCACTACCAGTAGCAATCATAGTATAAGATTCATTACCAAACTTATCTAATACTTCATTTAATAAATCCATTAAAGTTTTCTTAGTATCACTAAAATGTCTTCTATAATCACTATATAAAACATTTTCTTCCTTATCCATAACTACTATCTTAACAGTAGTACTACCTACATCTATACCTATATTTAATGTTTTCTTCATGAGACCACCTCAATACGTACTAGTTAAGTATACCACATAATCAAATAAATTACTTTACAAAATAATTAATACACATAAGTATAAAAGTGTTTAACAACCTTAAAAGGAGATTATTAACTAATCTCCTTATATTTGTCTTTTAAATAATCTACTAATTCTAAACATCTTTTATATATTACATTATCATTACCATATCTAGATTCTATATCTTTTAATCTCTTATCATAACCTACATCATTACCATATTTATCTATCATCATATCAGCCATATTTAATATATCTAAATATAAACTATTATATTCATCTTGAATCCTACCATGATAATATACTTCTTTATAATATTTAAAACCTAATTCATTTAATTTATTACCACCTACTTCAGCATGATTATTCTTATCGAATTCACAACCTATATCATGATTAATACCTATAATAAATAAATCATCTAAAAGATTATTATCTAACTTTAATAATTTGCCTATCTCTACCATTTTATTAGCAACACCATAACTATGTAATATTCTATCTTTATCCATTATTAACTCCTTTATATAAATAACAACATTCTTCGTGACTATTTATTATTCCTATAGCTTGTAAATAACTATATATAATAGTACTACCTACAAATTTCATGCCTCTTTTAATTAAATCTTTACTTATCATATCACTTAAATAATTAGTAGTATTACCTACTTCATATATAACATCTTTATTAAAAGATAATAAATAATCTTTAAAACTACCATATTCTCTTTGAATAGATTTAAATATTTTACTATTATTTATACTAGCATTTATTTTTAATTTATTTCTAATAATATTTTTATTATTTAATAATTCATTTATTTTATTATCATCATAATTAATAATTTTATCTATATTAAAATTATCATAAGCTTCTTTAAAATATTCTCTTTTATTTAATACACATTCCCAAGATAAACCAGCCTGAAAAGATTCTAATATCAACATTTCATATAAATAATTATCATCTAAATTAAGAATCCCCCACTCATTATCATGATATTCTATATACTTATTATTTCTACAATTTTCAATCCATTTACATCTCATATAAATCACAAACTTATTATAGCATATAAAAAAATTATTTCTTTCGAAATAATTCTTTATGTTAATTTAATATTATCTAAACCATACGTTCCCCAATAATTATCATTTTGTGCTTTACTTCCTCTACTTCGACCTGCACCATCAGCATTAGCAGGTCTTTCAAATGATACTGTCCACTTATATGCAGCATCATAAGCACCTTGTTGTGTATTAGGAACATTTAACATTTCATTATAAAAATTTGAATAATTATTTTTAAGTTCATACATCAAATAACCAAGTTGTCCTTCTAAAGAAGATTCTGATAAACCATTTTGATTACAATAATTTCTTAGAGCAGTCCATCTTTCATTATGCCATTGACATAATCCATAAGAAGAACCATTATCTCCTAAAGCATCTAATCTAAAGCTAGATTCACTTTCCATATTAGCCATTATTCCACATATAGCAGCATTATTAAATCCTTCATTAGCTAGATAATTAAATATTGCATCTTTAGTAGCATTACCAGTATCAACAACAAAATTGGATGATGTAATTTCTCCATTTTCAAATTTTAAGATCTTCTTCGCAGATTTGGTATCACCTTTAGTATACTCAACCGCAGTTTCATTTAAATATTCACCTATTTTTTTATAATTATTAACCGTACTACTTACTTTAGTATCTAATTTACCAAATTTTTCTACACAATTATCACAAATAGGACCCATAAATACAGAATCACTATTTAAATTATTTTTTGCATTATTCAATTCACTTTGAATACTACCTAATTTATCATTTAAGGTATTAACAGATTTTACACCATCACTAAATATACCATAATCAGAAGCACTAAATTCAGTCATATTAACACCTTCTTTTCAATTATACCAAGTATCCAAATGGATCTCCTCCATCAGGAGCAAATCCAACAAATTTATAAGTAGCACCATATCTATTATGGATAACTGTTTCACCTGGAATATAATTTTCTCTACTAGATTTTGATCCTGTACTAATTGAAGTAATATCACTTATACAATCATGTTCAACTATATTAGAAGTTAAATATCTTTTTCCATTACCTATTACTTCTTTAGCAGCTTGAACATATTCATCACCAGGATAACTATAACTTTGAGAACTAGCAAACCATCCACTATTTCTAACATAATTAGTTATAGAACTATAATTTTTACCCTTACTTTCAAATAAATTTGCCATAAGTGATAATTCTAATTTAGCACCAGAAATACTCCCTTGTTCTCTTTTAGCTATATATCCTAAATAAGCATAATCCTCATCAGTTAATTGATATTTATTTCCCATATATACAGGATTTGTAGTATCAAGTATTTTACCATTTACTACATTTTCTCCAGTTAATACAACATTATCTTTTTCAGTAATAGTTAATTCGCCTTTTTCAAAACCAATAACTTTTATCTTAGATTTTTTATCACTTTCATCATATTCCAAAGCAGTATCAGTTAGATATTTACCTATCTTACTATAATTAGATACAATACTTTTTATACTAGTATCTATCTTTCCAAATTTTTCTACACAATTATCACAAATAGGACCCATAAATACAGAATCACTATTTAATGTAGTCTTAGCTGTACTTAAATCACTTTGAATACTACCTAATTTATCATTTAAGGTATTAATAGATTTAACTCCATCATTAAATATACCATAATCCGATGCACTAAATTCACTCATATTAACACCCTCTATTAATCACTATACTCCTGATACTTGTTCACTTACGTAATTATCAGTTGCTTGGTTCTTATCAGTAACTTTATGAACATGTGAATGCATATTCATAACTGAATTATAAAATAAAATATAATTTGATTTTATTTGATCATATCTAACTCTAGTATCATCCGCTCCAGAGCTTCTCCAGTTATTATCATACATACCAGTCATTACTTTATCAATATCATCGAAAATTTTCATAATATTTTCAGCATTTGTTTTTATTTTGTTAGCACAATCTCTTGCGCCTTCATAATCTTTCTCATTAAATTCCATAACCAAATCTCCTTAAATTAAATGTGAAGCTGCACTAGCACGTTCTTCTTCAGTCTCATTTAAAATATTTGAAGCTGAACTAATATTTTCACCTAATTCGTTTAATAGTGCTCTAAAATCATCTAGATTAGTTTTTTGATAATCATATGATCTACTAAACTCAGTAGCAGCAGGTCCACTCCACATTCCCATTAAAGTACTTACGTTTAAATTTAAGTCCCTAAGTTCATCTTCGTAATAACTTGTATTTAATACAACATCTTTACCGTCGCTATTCATAGCTTCAGTATTTGCAAATATTCCTTTAGTCATATATAAACCTCCCATCTTTACCTTATATGCCTAAACCAGCTAATTCTTCATCTTTAGCTTGAATTTGAGAAGATGCATCTTTAATAAATTCTCCTAGAGCATTTACATATTCCGCATCTTTTATTGTTGTTTGAACTTGTTCATTATTAGTAGCTGAATAAGAATCTTTAGCAACACCTGTCCAAGATGATAAATCAGATTCAATACTTGAAGAATAAGTATTTACAGCAGTTTTAACATCTTCAGCAGACTTACATAAATTTTCTCCAATTTTAGTTACTTGGTCATAATCACAAACATATTTTGCCATTATTCACTCACTCCTTCATTGTTTTCATCACCATTATTAGCATCATCACCAAAAATACTAGTTGGGTCATCCATACCTTCAGAATAAACAGGTGCTGCAGGTTGTTCTGGTTCAGTTGTTGGAGTTTCAGTATCAGTTGGTGTTGTTGGTGTTGGAGTTTCAGTTGGTGTTGTTGGTGTTGGAGTTTCAGCTGGTGTAGTTGGAGTTGGAGTTTCTTCAGCACCCTCACCTAACTTAACAATTTTTGGATGTTCACTAACATTCTTATAATTTCCTATATTTTCTATCTTAACATTATCTTTTAATAAACTATCAGTTAATTTTGCATTTTGTAGTGAATTAATCTTATCTTTATCAACTACAAATATAATTGAATTTTTATATGCTTCAGCAGTCGTTACCATTCCAACGATACATTCAATTACAGTACCATCTTTCTTAGTAAATCTAATAACATCTCCTACATTTCCAACAGAAATGTCACATGCTATTACATAACGTCCACCAATCTTAGCAAATCCATCTTCATCATATTTAAATTTACTATCTTTAATTATTTCTTTTGACTCATCATTTAATTTAGATTCATCAATTGAAGCAACTCCAACTGTTTTTAAATCAGTTTTAACATCTCCAACTTTAGAAGTTTTATCATCTGGAGTTGTTGGTGTAACAGTTGTTGTTGGTGTAACAGTTGTTGGTGTTGGTGTAGTTGCAGCTGGTGTACCAGAATTATGGTTTCCACCGCCGCCACCGCCGCCATTACTTGGATAATATCCTCCAGTATTATTATTACCACTATTATTATTATTGTTATTATTATTGTTATTATTACTATCTTGATTTTGATCTTGATTTCCTGAATCTTCAGGTTTTTCTGGATTCTTTCCAGAATCTTCTTTAGCATCAGGATCATATTCAAATTTCAAACTATTTTGTAAATCAGTATGATCACTTACTACTTTTTCCATATTTTCAGATGTTTTTTTCATCTTTTCAGAAGAAGTTTTAACATTTGCTGATATAGTACTTATTGCACTTGCAAAATCAAAGCCATCTTCAGCACTTGAATCATATCCACTTACTGTACCACCAAGATTACCAGTATTAGTACCACAAGTAGCAACGTTAGAAGCACCTGAAGTAACAGCATCTGTTTCTAATGTAAATATTGCCATATACTTATCTCCTCCCTTTTTATAGTTTACCTGAAGCAGCTGTCTTTAATAAAGCTTCTATTTCAGGTTTTAATTTATCCATCTTTTTTTGATTTTCATCAATTTCTGTCTTAGCTTTACTCATATCATCACTTGCGCTTGACATTCCACTAGTGTCTTGTGGATCTTTTGCTGCTGCAGTATTATATGCTCTTTCTGCAGCTGCATAAGCTGATTCTGCATTTTCTTTAGCTCTCTTTGCTGGTATATATTCATCATTATATTTATTAGCAGCATTTGCTAAAGCTTCCATCTCTCCCTTAATTGTACTTGAAAAAGTACTTGAAAAGTTTTCTGCTTTTTCTTTTAATCCATCATAAGAGGCACCTTTCCAGCTACCTGCTAATCCAGTTATTTCTTTACCATAATTTTCAAATTCAGTCATTATTGACGCTAAATCGCTTGTTACAGTTCCACCATCTACTGCCATAGTATCATCCTACTTTCATTACTCTAATATCATTATATCATTTAATATTAAACAAAAGAAGAAAAGTTTTCACAAAATTGACATTTTTTAAAAAAAGAATGCAAAAGCATTCTTACTAATCAATTTCAACTAATTCATATTCTCTAGAACCTACACCTAATCTAGCTGCTTCTTCAATTGTATGTATACCATTTCTAGAATTAACTCTCTCCATAAAATGTTCCTTACCAGGATCATCACTATTCGTAACTATGTCAATACAAGCTTGATCTATTGCTACTGGATCTAAACTAATTAAAATACCCATATCTTTCATACAAGGATCTTCTGCTACTGCACAACAGTCACAATCTACACTCATATTTGCCATTACATTAATAAATACCATATTACCATTAAAATGATTTACTACAGATGAAGCTGCTTCAGCCATACTTTCTAAAAAAGCATCTTGTTCAGGTAAATTATTCCATAAAGTATATTGATCTTTATTAGTACCAGCAGAATGAATCCATGCTTTACCTTCACTAGAAGCACAACCTATAGATAGTTGTTTTAATGCTCCACCAAATCCTCCCATAGGATGACCTTTAAAATGTGATAACACCAACATAGAATCATAATTCATTAAATTCTTACCAACATAATTTTCTTTTAAGTGTTTACCATTTTTAACTTCTAAACTAACATCAGGGCCTTCCTGATCCATTAAATCAAAATTAAATAATTTACTCCATCCATGTTTCTCTATAGTTTTTAAATGTTTTTCAGTAGTATTTCTTTCTCCACCATAAGCAGTATTACATTCTACTACAGTACCATTAACATAATCTATCATTGGTTTCATAAATTCAGGTTTTAAATAATTTTGATTACCTTCTTCTCCTGAATGAACTTTAACAGCTACTTTACCAGTTAATTCTTTATCTAACTTTTTATACATATCAACAAGTTTTTCAGGACTTACTTCTTTACAAAAATATACTTTAGATTTCATATTTATTCCTCCTAACACTATTAAAACATAAAAAAAGAATAATTACCATTATTCTTTTACTTTTTTTAATTTCATACTATCTTTATAAGCTTTATATCTATCAACAACACTATAAGGTATTAATATATTATTAATTCTATCATTAATATTAACAGCAACTCTTCTATCACAATCACCACTCATACCATCTACAGTATCTCCTTGAAAAAAGAAATAATTAACTTTTTCACCACTAACAAATGATAAACCAATTTGTTGAGTAGCTAAATCCATAGAAAAATAACCTTTATCTTTACCTTTATTTATTTCATAAGTTAAACAAGGACCTTTATCATATACTTCTCTATTTTCCATATATAAATCTATAAAATCATTAACAGCTTCATCATTTATTACTTCAAAAGAAAAACTACCTTCACCAATAAAGTTTAAAATATCGTTAGAAGATATTCTAGTAGCAATTTCTGCTTCACTTAAACTTTTCTTATTAACAAAATCAATAACAATATGTCTATTACTAAATATATCTATAACTAAATAAATATTATCTCTATCACTTATTATTCTAATATTTTCTATTCTACTATATTCAGAAACTGGAAAACCACTTCTATATAATATTTCATATAATTTAATCCATATTTCTTGAGTATCAACAAGTTCACTTTTAGCTTCATCTATACTTAAACCATCTTTCACTCTTAAATAACGATTAAATAAATTATTTTGTTTTCTAGACCATTTATCTAACATTTTCACCAACTCCACGTAGGTTATTATAACATATTATTCAAATAAAAAAAGGCATTTTTTAATGCCTTTATATTAATCATCTGCTAAATTATCAAAATAACCTTGAATAAAGATTACAGGAGTACCTTTATCTCCAGAACCACTAGTTAAATCACATAATGAACCAACTAAATCAGTAATTCTTCTAGGAGTAGTACCTTGAGTAACCATTTGACCTTTTAAGTCAGCAGCTTTATTTCTAATTTCACCTTTAATAGCTTCTTTTAATTCATCACCACGTAAATCAGCAAATTTATTATCAGAAACATATTTTAATTTAATTTCATTTGGAGTACCATTTAATCCTTTAGTAAATGCAGGACTTACAACAGGATCAGCTAATTCCCAAATATGACCAACAGGATCTTTAAATGCTCCATCACCATATACCATAACTTCAATAGTTTTTCCTGTTTTTTGTTTTAATCTATTTTGAATATCAGCTACTAAAGTATCTCCAGTTTTAGGGAATAGTTTTAATCTTTCCTCAGTAGATTTATTACTTCCTAATAAACCATAGCTAGGATTGAAACCACTATCACCAATTGGTTTATTCATTACTTCAAATAAACCAAATACATGAGCACCAGCTTCTTCTAATAATTTCTTAGTTCTAAGTCTTGTATGAATATCACAAGTTAATACATCTTTAGTATAATTTAATATTTCTTTAGGATCATTTGCAAATACGAATTCAATTTCACAATTTTCACTTTGAGCTAATTCTCTATAGAAATCAACCATATTAATTCCAGTAAATGGATGAATCCAAGATCCAAAAGTTTCTTTATATTGATCTTCACTTATAACAGAAGATAAATTATATTTACTCTTATCTAATAAATCTTCATCTAAAATACCATTACCAACTTCATCTGCAGGGAATGAAAGTAACATAGTAATCTTATCCATACCTCTAGCAATACCTTTTAAAATTAAACTAAATCTATTTCTAGATAAGATAGGGAAAACTACACCAATCTTCTTAGAAGGAAATTTATCTTGTAAATCTTTAGCTATATCATCAACAGTAATATAGTTACCTTCAGAAATACCAACTACTGCTTCAGTAATAGCAACGATATCTCTATCTCTAAATTCAAATCCTTCACTTTCTTTAGCATTCATTAATGAATCAACAACTATTCTTGCTAAATCATCATTTTCCTTAATTATAGGTGTTCTAATACCTCTAACTACGGTTCCAACATTTCTCATAAAACAAATCCTTTCCAATTCTTACATAAAAATTATAACACAAAAAAAGAAAAATAAATATTATTTACTTTTCCCTTTACAATACATTAAGTTTTCCATACATTCTATATTCTTATTAATACTAATTTCTTCTTTAGTATGAACATATTTCTTATCTACTTCTACATCTTTATCAGTTCTATTACTATAAGTAATATTACTTCCTTTATTAGGAGATATAAATGAATAACATAAATCACCCATAAATATAATCATTATAAAAGGTATTACTATCTTATACCATTTCTTATCTTTTAATTTTTCTAATAAATTATATATAAATGGTATTATTAAATACATACCTATTACACCTAATACACCAAATAATAAAAAACTTTGTAAACATATTCTTCCATTAATATTCATAAAATAGTTTCTATAATTCCACCATCTTAATCCAAATGCTACTTGTAATATCCAAGAAGCAAAATATTCTAAAGCACTACATAAAGTAGCTGAACCAAAGAATACTCTAAAAATAGTTTTCTTCTTCATTTTAATATACATAAATAATAATATAATACTACCCCAACCATATAATGGTAACCAAGGTAAATGATTCATACCTCTATTAACTAAAATATGATATCTATAAAACTTATATATTACTTCCCAAACCCATCCTAAAAATGCAAATATTAAGAAATAAGAAAATAACCAATATAAGTCTTCTTTAAATTTCTTCATAAAAATCACATCATTCATTATACTATTTATTTAAAAATAGTAAAATACTTCTATCTCTTTTTCTTTAGATTAAACAAAAATAAACCCAATATAATCGCAAATAATAATACATATATAGAACTCTTAATAACTAATTCTTCTGTAGGACTAAATATATAATCTTGTAAATATATTTTATGAGAATAAATTAATTCATCACCTACATATATATCTATATGACCTAAACAAGTACCCTTCTTAGTTTTAGAAGATATAGTATCTATTATATGATAATCATAATTAAGTTTTTCATATTCTTCATCATTAAGAATTAATGAATAACTACTATCACTATTAATAATATATTCAGATATAGTAGCATCTTCAACATTAATAGTATCTACATAATCTCCTTCACTAATAATAATTCTTCTTTCATAATTTCTTTCTTTAACATAATTATAAATATCAAAACTATCTTTAATATGATACTTTTCATTAGGAATATGCATAACTTTAGAATTACATACTACTAATATATAATCTACTCCATTAATAGTAGCAGTAGATGCTAACAGCATCCCTGCATCATCAGTGTAGCCACTTTTATTACCAGTTAAATAATAATCATATCCATAAAAATTACTAATAGCTTTAGTATAATTAATTGCTTCTAATCCATTAGATAATCTTAAATAATCAGCACCAAATACTTTTTTAAAAGTATTATTTTTTACTGCTTCATTAACAAACATAATTATTTCTCTTGGAGTAGAAACATCATCATTAGAACCACCATAAGTAGTAGCTAAATGAGTATTAACAAGCCCCATATCCTCTATAGTTTGATTCATTAAAGTTATAAAATCAGATACTCTTCTACTAGTACCATAAGCTAACGCTTGAGCAGCATCTGCCCCACTATATAAATTGGATGCATATAATAACTCATTAATAGTTAATACTTCTCCCTCTTCTAAACCTATCTTAGTAAAAGCTTCTAATCCTTTATAACTTTCACTAGTTATTTTAACTCTCTTATTAAGATTAGGATTATTTAATATAGCAACATATTCAGTATACATCTTAGTTAAAGAAGCTAATTCTACTTTTTTATCTATATTCTTTTGATATATTATTTGATCATTAGTAACATCATATAGTGCAACTCCAGTTGCCGTAACATCTACAGGTAATTCTAACCCTTTAACAGTATAAGGCAATAATAAAAACAATATTAATATAAATATCTTCTTCATATTATCACCTCTAAATTATTATACCAAAATAAAAGAACTATTTAAATAGTTCCTCTCTAGATAAAAATGGTCTAGTTCTATCTACTTTTAATAAATTAGTATTATAATGACTTATTAATAATATCATATTAGATATAGCTACTAAGCCATCAGTAACTATACATGAATAAGATAAAACACTATAATCATAAATAACCCATAATATATGAGAAATAACAGAATACTTTAATATAGTATTTTTATATTTAGTAAAAGAATATTCATCTAATAATACTGCTATCATAGGCATTAAACTTAATAGCCCATCATAAAAAAAATAAGAAGAAGCTGCAACAATTGGAATAATTAATAAATATATTAATTTTTTATTTTTAATAAAATAATATAATAATCCTGTAATAAGTGCCAATAAACATACAAATAAACCACTATAAGCATTTAATAAGCCATAATGTATTACATATAATAAACTAGATACTAATTGAACAAATATAATACTTTTAGTATCTTTAGCTCTATAACTCAATAATAAAAATATCCAAGCAACAACACCTATTAATTGAATTATCATATTATCCATATTATCAAACCTTTCTACTTATATACTATATCATAAGATTCATCTATCAAATTAAATAATAATTTATCATTTACACTATTATCTAAAATAATACTTATCCAATACTTCTTATTCATATGATAAGCTTTATAAAAACCTTCCTCTTCTAATAAAGAAATAATTCTATCCGGATCCAACTTAATATTAATAACTTCTATATCTTTATTTTCATTATCTAACTTTAATTTATTAATATTCATTATAATACCAAACCATTTCTTTTTATTATTTCTAAATACACCGGTATTATCATCATCTTTAAATAAAAATTCTGGTTTAATATTATATTTATTATCTATGTACTTACTTACTCTATTAGATTGTTCATATTTAAAATAATTAATAATACAACATTTATTCTTTATATCATATAATATATTATTATATTCTTCTCTAACTTTACTAACATATTCTCCTATAAAAGAATCTATCTTAATACTAATATATTCCTCATTAAATTCTAAATCTATTACTTTACTATTAACTATATTATTACTAATAATAATATCTATTCTAAATTTATTATTCATAATATTAGTACTATATTTATATTTATTATTATCTTTAATAAACCCATAATCTAATAATTTATTATAATCAAATATACATTTACTAAATATATCTTTTTCCATAACCACACCATCTTTATTATAACAAAAAAAGTTATTACCTAAGTAATAACTTAATATATTTTTTCTATTTCTATTAGATCAGTTTCTATATCGTAATAACCTACTTTAATAGTATCACCAACTTTAATAAATGGTAATTTATCACTAATACTTATAGATACTTTAAATCTTCTTTCATTAGAAACTATATAATAATAAGAATATCCATTAATAATAGCAGTAGTAATACTATCTACTTTAATATCATCAATCTTTAATTCTTCATCTTTAGCTTCTTTCTTAATAGATTTTAAATAATTATCTTTAGCAGCAATAATACCTTTAGAAGAATCAGTAACAACTACTTTTTGATAATCTTTAACATCTACAAAACCATACATCTTAACTAAACCATTGGCATCTTTTAAACTAACCAAATATGTAGGTCTACCATTTAAATTAATTAATAATGGGAATGTAGAAGTATAACCCATATCTTGTACTTGACCTTCAGCACTACTCATAGCACTAAATTCTTCAGCACCAGGAACATTATAATATGTTGTCTTACCTGTTCTCATATTAGTAAGAATAAATCCTAAATTAGATTCATCACTTACTACAGAAGTAATACCAGTATATAAGTATACATCATCATTCATAGCTAAATAGTTATATCCTGCAGTAGTATTAACTACATCTTTTTGACCAAATATACTATTCCAATATCCATTCTTATATGATCCCCAATCATCTACTTGTTCAATAATTAAACTAGCAGAATAAGCTACATCTACCCAACTAGGTATATCATCTACATCATATTTTTTAGAATCACCAGTAATAGGATCAAATATAATAACACCTTTTACTTTAGCTTTTAATCCAACAGCACTATATTTAATAGTAGTAATAATATAATATGGATTGCCTTCATTATCTATTTCAAAAGATATCTTACCAAAATTTTCAAAAGGATATTTAAATCTTAATTTTCTTTCTAGATTATCATTAAAATATGCACTAGATACATATTTCATACCTTTCTCTAATCTATTTAATTTAGCTTCGCCATTAACACTATTAACAGTAATATAACCAACTACACCATGTTTTTTATTATTAGCCCATTTAAAGAAATCAGCATACTCTAATGGAGTAACTCTAACAATATCATTATTATAATTAATTTGAGTATATAATTCAGATACATCATATTGAGATACTAACTCACTTATTTCACCCATTACTCTATCTCCTAATACTTTAGAAGAATCTTTATCTAATAATGGTAATTGATTAAAATTAACTTCTTCTATATCATCTACAAAACTACCTTCAACTACTTCTATACGTTGTTGATAACTCTTAGCATTAAATATAGGAGAACATATAAAATTAACTATTACTATTAAAACAAATATAGTAATAACACTAATAACACATACTGGAAATACTCCACCATGACCAACTTTAAAATCTACTTTCTTACCCTTCTTAATTACTTGTACTGTATCACTAGTAATAGCATCTAATACACCATATATCACAATTAAAGTACAAATATATAAATAAAATTTAGGATTATTTAAATTAATAGCAGGTAAGAATATATAAAATAATATAAATCCAATTACTAATGTAATTATTAAATTAATTATTCTTTTCATATCATCACTTCTCTATATAACCTGCAGTAGGCTTAGTATACATATCATCACTAATAGGTTTATACTTACTACCACTATAATCATCTGTAAATCCATTATAAGCCTTATAAATTTCTCCAGTATCAGTATCATATACTCTTTCATATCCTAGAGTAGCATCACTTTGTTTTTGACTTATAATATCATAACTATTATTTCTTTTTTCCCAAGAATCCATAATCATATCAGATATAGAATCATATATCTTTTGATTAGCTTGAATAGTTCTCATAATATTAGCTTCTTCTTTATTAAATTCACTTATAAATGTTTGACTAAATTCCATAGTAGCTAAACAATTATCTAATATAGATTGCCAATTAGTAAACTCTTCATCAGGAGTATTCATAAATATAATATTATAAACATTTAAAGGCCATACATCTATTTTAGGACTAGTTAAATTAAATACATTAGAATTAACATAATAATTTCCTGCAGACATAACACTTGCAGTAAATAAACCTTGAATAGTTTTATCTCCATTTTTATAAGTAGCTCTTAATATATCTCCACCAATTTCATTTTTACCAAGATTTTCAATTATATTAAAATCATTAAATTTAGGTAAATATTCTGACTTAGCATCATTAGCATTTACATAAGCAGCAGTTTCATTCCATATCTTATAAAATGCTTCTGTAGTTTGTGGATCAATGACAGGTAATTGAGCAAATATATTACTAGGATAATAAGTCTTTTGCCAATTTTTAGCAGCTTGTGATTTATTAAAACCTTCCAACTTCATACCAAATAAGAACATATAATTAGGATCTTCTGGATTATATACTTTAAATGAATAATGTATATAATCAAATGGAGCTACAACTACTTTCCAACCCTTAGGAATATTTAAACTAACTAAGCCATTATCATATTTTTCATATTCTATTTTACTAGCTTCATTTTTAACTATACTTACTTTTTTACCATCAGCTAGTTTTATTTCATCAGAACTACTTGATTCATCACTATTACTTGCTAGTAGATATCCTAATCCACTACCAACACCAATACATAAAACTATTACAACAATTAAAATAATTATAAACCTCTTATACTTCATATAAACACCTACTTACTAAATTCAAAATCTACACCTGCACCAGCAAGCATTGTTAATTTATTATTTCCAGTTACTTCATATAATTGAGTACCACCAACATAAATATATCCATCACTCTTAGCAACATATTCATTAGATACTCCATTAGCAGTTATCTTAGTTTTTGTTAATGTTAAAGTCATTTCTACATCTTTAGTTTTACCAGTAGTTTCATCATATTCATGATTAATACCTTTATAAGTACCTATTTTTAATTTATACTTACCAACAGTAACATATTCATCCTTACTAGCATCTGTCTTACTATCAGTTTTAGTATCCGTCTTATTTTCTTTTTTATCATCTTTTTTAGAATTATCTTTCTTCTTAGATTCTCTCTTTTCACTAGTATTACTACTAGAGTTATCTTCTTTAACAACGCTATAAACTACTAAGAAAGAACCAACTAAACATAAAGTACCAACAATAATTATAATTAATATTTCTTTTAAACCCATCTTAGATTCTTCTTTTTTAAGTTCTTCTTTAACAGGTTCTTCTTTTACCTCTTCTTTTACTTCTTCTTTTGGTTCTTCTTTTACCTCTTCTTTTTTCTTTTTAGTTTCTTTTACATCTTCAACAACAGAATCTTTAACTTTTTCTTCTACTTTTTTCTTTCTTCCCATTGTAATCACCTACTATAATTATATAATAAAAAAACAACTAATACTAGTTAGTTGCTTATTCTTTTTCCAATAGTTTCTCTATACTTAACAATAGTCTCAATTCCCTTGCTACTATTATCTAATATATCTTGATCTAATTGTACTTTATTATCTTTAATTAAAACTACTATTGTAGATCCACCCATCTTGAAATAACCTTTTTCTTCACCTTTAGTAAAATTAATTAATTCTCTATTAACTATTTTACCTACCATAATAGCTCCAACTTCCATATATACCATTTCACCAAAATTCTTGGTATCTAATACACTATATATACGATGATTTTCACTATATATCTTATAATCTTCAGATATAGATTGTACTGTATGTAATTTGCCTTTTATTTCATTTACTTCTAATGTTTTACCATCATCTATATAACAATAATGATGATAATCATCTACAGATAATCTAAATACTAAAGCATAACCATTTTTATAATCAGATAAATCATAATGTTTTTTAACTAATTCATCTAAACTATAATTACTCTTCTTAATATTTAATCTTAAATCTTTAGTAATCTTATATACCAATAATTTACTATCTGCAGGAGAAATAAAATCTTCTTCATTACTAGACATAGGTCTATTACTTAAATCTATCTTTCTAGTAAAGAAGTCATTAAATGATTTATATTTCTTAATCTCATATTCTTTCATATTAATACTATTCTTTTTAATAAATCCTTTAATCTTTACTCTACTAATCTTAGTATTAATAAATACTCCACCTATTTTAGAAGTAACAGGATTTATTACAAATATTTTTAATACTCCTCTACCTACAGGAGTTTTATATAAGAATTGTAATACTTTAGATTTTTTATTATCATCTATATATTCTTTACTTTTCCTATCATACAATACTGGCATAATTTCATCTCGCTTTTTTTATTTTAATAACATAAAATCCCTCATAATATTCATTAGGACATACACATAAACTACCTTTAATACTTACAGGTAATGTATCTATATTATCAAATCCCTCTATAGGAACTATCTCTAAATCTTTATTATTAAGAATCTTATTAATAATATATTCATTTTCTTCTTTATAAATACTACATGTAGAATATACTAATATAGAATCTTTCTTTAACATACTAATAGCTTTCTTAAGTAATCTCTCTTGCGTATTATTTAATTTATTTAAATAATCATCATCTATCTTAATATTATCTATTTTATATGTACCACTACCACTGCATGGGGTATCTAAAAGAATATAATCAAATTTCATATATTCATTTAATTCATTAGAATCAATATTTAATATAGTATATTTCTTTACCCCTTGTTTGTCTAAATTATATTTTAATCTATCATATCTTATCTTATTTTTCTCAATAGCTGTAATCATCACATTATTATTAGTGATACTTGCTATCTCACTAGTCTTACCACCAGGAGCAGCACACATATCAAGAACTTGACTTCCTTCTTTAGGATCTAATACCAATGGAGGAATCATTGAAGATAAAGATTGTAAATATATTTTGCCTTCTTTATAAATATCTAATTTAGTTAAATATTCTTCATCTTTATCAAGTATTATTAAAGCATCTTTATACCAAGACACATCTTGATATTTAATATTTTCTTTATCTAATACCTTAATTATTTCTTCTCTATTTGATTTAATATTATTAATTCTTATAGTAGTATATCTATTTACTCGATAACCAGATATAATCTTATTAATATCTTTATCAGTATAATATTTACTTAATATTTCTTTAACTTTATTTAGCATTTTTATTATCGTGTTTCTTTTGAACATTATCTGGCATTTTGAATTCTTTACTTGATGGTTCTTTCATTAATTCTGGATTAGCAAATAAATATTCAATTGCTTTTAATGCTTTACAGAAATAGAATCCATCTGCAATTCTTTCATCAAGAGTTGCTCCTATATTCATTATATATTTACCATTTTCTTCTCTAACTTCACCAAAAGCTATTAATGCTGAAGAAGTACCTAAATTAGCTAAATTATGATAAATACCAGGAGTTTTAAATGTACCTAAATTAGATACAATAGCACTACTATAATAAATATTTTCATCAGCTATAGCTCCAGGTAAACCAAACTTTCTATCCCACCATTTTAAAATACCAACTAAGAAACTTCTTAATGGTTTCCAAACGTGTCCAAGTTTATCTACAACATTATTAGCACCATCTGTATTAGCAGTACTATTTACATCTCTTAATTTAGCTACCCTAACTTTAAGATTTTCTGATACATCATATAAAGTATCTTCATCACCTATAGGTAAACAAGTCATAAATTCATCACTTGAATCATTAAATTCAGCTTTACCTACAAAAGCAATAGACACTTCATCATGTTCATATAAAGTTCTATTTTGAACAAATCTATTCAATTTATGAAATTGACGAATTACTCTTCCCATTATATATACAAATCCATGAAAGAATGTTAAATCTGGATTTTTTTCTTTCTCTTTCTTCATGAATTTAACAAATTCAGTAACATCTATATCAGCACTCATAAAAACTTCTGCTTCACATCTATTTGGTTTTAAATCAAACATAATGTTTTGCATTCCTGTTACATCTGCTACTTTATGACCTTTTCTTGCCATATCTATCTCCACTTCCTCTTCAAATTATTAAAAATTATTAAAATTATTATATCACATATAAAGGTAATAATAAATAAAAAAACGAAGAATAAAATTCTTCGTTGTTCAATAATTAATAATCAGTTTCATAGTAGAAAGCATAAGATGATATTATTTCATATCTATCAAAATAATCAGACACTTTTACTTTCTTATATTCATATTCAGGATAACTATATATAGATACAGTATGTTTGTCTGTTAATCCAACTTTAGGTGATAAATATGTACTTCCATAATAAGCAATTTCGTTTCCCTTATAGAATAATATAGTTACTTCTGATACAATATCATTTTCAGTATCATTTGTTAATTCAAGAGACAAACCGCTTTCTACTTCAGATACTTTAATCTTATCTTCTACATTAACTTTATGATAATAAGATTTGTATTCACTAGCATTAATTGATACATCATAAGAATCAAATCCTTCATAAGTACTATTAAAAATACTAACTAAATACATTTTACCAGATTCAATATATCCAGTACCAATTCCTCTATCTATTCTAGTTCCATCTTCATCATAATAATTTAAATAAGCAGTAATAGACAAATCTTTTTTACTATTATTTTTTAATAATAAATATAAATTACTTCTTTCTTCATTATAAGATAACTTTATTAATTCAATATCTTCTCCTAAAGCGTTATCTGCTTTTGTTTTTATTTTAGAAGGATCAATAGTCTGATGAATTTTCTCGCCATTATTATCATCTTTTTCGTCTTTATCATCTTTATCTTTTTCTTCATCTGTATTATCAGAATTTCTCTTCTCTACATTTTTATCATTATTAGAATCATCTTTTGTAGATTTACCAACAAAGAATCCTACACCTATACCAACAACTAATAAAATTGCTAAAACTATTATAATTATGTTTTTCTTATCAAAACCTCCACCAGTAGCAGGAGTTCCTGCTATTGGTACAGGATTGACCGCTTGTTGTTGTACTGGTGCAGAATTAACAACTTGTTGTTCTACTGAAGCTCCACAACTATTACAAAAGGCAGCTCCAGGTTCTAAAGGTTTACCACATTTATTACAATTCATATTATCAACCTACCTTTATTAAATTAGATGAATGAACATCATTATTAACATCCAACATATCAAATACTACATAGTACTCTTCATCATCATCTAATTTGGCTCTTTCAAATTCTAACTCTTTTATTTTACCACCAATACCAACATATGTTGGTGATGCTTCAAATTCTTCTAATTGTTTACCGTTTTTATCAAATAATTTATATTCATAGAAATATGTTTCAATGTAATCATATTCATCAGGATCAAGTACCATACCTATTACTCTCTCATCGTAATCAGAAGCAACTTTTGAATATGAAATAACAGGTTTATCTTCTTCAAATCCAAAATATGTACGAACATTACCATAACTATATCCCTTTTCACCATATTCTTTT
>Ga0247611_10003272_pt1 | contig 24337 bp, 44 predicted proteins | sample 177DNAGHGhighgp2_FD_192422 | JGI IMG/M metagenome (GOLD analysis project Ga0247611, IMG submission 192422) | Sheep rumen microbial communities from Palmerston North, Manawatu-Wanganui, New Zealand - 1770 DNA GHGhigh gp2 | ecosystem: Host-associated > Mammals > Digestive system > Stomach > Rumen... | reverse complement strand
TGCCAACTTGAGAATCCTCTAATAAAAGAGGTGAACCTAAAAAAGAAGTTTTAGATAGTAATAATGCTGAATAATGGTTTGCGCTCCATGTCAAAAGAAAGCTGAAGCTAGAAGACAAGCAATGCTTAAACAAGTAGCAATGACTAATCCTAAAGCTGCTAAAGCTTATGAAGCCAACACTACAGCATCATTAAATCTATGACCTAAAACAACCAGAGTCCTTCCAAGATATACATGACCAGCTGGTAAACCTATTGTATCAAATACAAAGATCCAGTCTAAAACTGTATGGAATGAAGGATATCAGGCTTTTATGATGCGTAAAGAAAAGTAATGCAATACTGTAGAGATGAAAAAGCTATTAAAGATTTAATAGCATATGCAATGGCTACTGACGTATTAACAAATCCTGAAGGATTACCAGTAGAAGTCTTCAAAGAAAGATTGTCTACAGTTCCTCTTACTAATGAACTGATTGAACAATGGCTCGAAGAAGACGTAACGATCCCTGAATACTGAGTAAAGAATAGCTATTCAGATTTATAATCTATAAGCTATAAATATGAAATTCCCGTTTTATAACAATAGTGAGAAAGCTTATACGATAGACGATGCAAATTATGACTGCTGACGTATTATAGTTGCTGACTGTGATATGTGACATAGATATGCCACTCTATGTGAACTCGTTGCAGACTGTCCAGAAATGAAACAGTTAACAAGGCCTTGCATTGTAACTGCATTGAATGATCTAAATCTATTGCCATGACACAACTCTCTAAGTACAGATAAATGGTTCTTAAGAGTTACACCAAGCTGATGTCTTGAACTTGCAGATCCATGTATCTGTAATGAAGATAAGTATGTTGTAGCAACAGATGAAGATAATCATCCATGACCATTAGACACAAAAGTAAAATGATCATGTTCATACGATTGATTATATTGTATCGATATCGAAGAAGCTTGACCTCAAACATTAGTATGGAGACCTTCTGGTCCAAAATGACCATTCATTAATCCATCTTTACCAAGTGGTGAATGTGCAAATGGTCAACCATATGATGTAAAGCTTATAAGAAACTGATGAAAATGGTCTGTTGATTTTCAATGTCCAGAAGAAAATGATAAGCCTCAATATGCAAAATGTACATATTTAGGTAATAGTTGATATTCTTCTACACCATGTTGTATGCAGCAAATCGGTACAGATTGACAATCTTACAGAATATGAAGAACTGTAAGATACTATGTAACACGTGCTGATACAGTATCAAAACCAATAGACTCATGAACAGACGAAGCTACATCATATATAGATTGAGATTGGCAAGTAATCTGAACTGAAGCATTTACAAAACCAACATCTTATTGAGTTATCAAAATTAAGATGCCTGGGTTATACATAATCAACTTCAGTTCATATATAACTTTCCACCAAGTAATGAAAGCTATTAGATGTTGATTATATGCAAATACTTGATCATGATGGAAAGAAATAAATGATGTTAAATTTGAAACTTGAGAATACCGAGATCAAACTAAGCCCACTGAAGTATTCAATAGGACTTGGCCTGATGATTGGGATAAGGCAAAGTTCGTTAGAAACTCATTAGATTCAAACTGACAAACATTACGTTGGTGAGCTTTATGGACTCTAGATAATACTTGATTACCTTTCGCAAACTCTTATACTCTCAACATAGAGAATCCTACAGAGATTGCTATGGTTGTAAAACCAGATACAAGATGAATAGATCCTAGACTTATTAAGTCTTGAGATTATGACGATCGTTATAAGGTTAAAGTAGAATGATGAGATTGAAATCCATATTGAGCAACAACAAGTATTGAAATAGCAAGAATATCTGATATGGTTCCTAACGCAAGATTTAAAACAATCTAGGTATTAATCGCAACTCAGATGCGACTAATATATAGCACTTTTATTTAATAATGAACGCGAAAAAATGGCTTTTGCAGAAACATTAAACATTGAGCTTAAGACATTCAAGACCACTGGTGTTGATGCTGGTGAGATCTCTACGCTCAAAGAGGCTAAATTAGTTAGCGACCACGAACATATAGTACACTCTATGAGAGACTTTAGCGAAGGTGCTGGAGGATCTGGAGAAGGTACAATTGAAGATATGAAAGCTTGAGGAAATTGAGCTCCAATTAATGGAATTCCTGTAGTAGGAGGACCAGTTGTTGAAATAGATGGTAAACCTGTAAAGGTTGCTAAATATTTCGGACAAGACAAATGTAGATTCGATCACTGGAGAACTTTCGACAGAAGTGTTTGGGAGTTAATCCGCAGATATGGATCTTACTATGTTAAGGCTACAAAAGACGAGTAGTCTTAATCTCTAATATATTATTTAGAATTTAGTTGTCAGAAAAACCTACGCTATCTGAGAGCGTAGGTTTTCTGATATATTAGATTTTAGTCGTCTTCTTCAGCTTCGAGTGATCACAAGAATGCATTATATTCTTTTATCATTTTCTCGAAATGTTCATCAGCTTCCTTGTGTGCATCACCGAAATTTTCTTTAATAACTTGCCAGTTCGCATCTAGTGTCTCAAACGCATGATCGAACTCATTTAGATTATTTTCAAACTCAATCCTATTAGGATCAATATCGTCCTCAAAACAACCCTTTAAAATTTCAGCTATTTCTTCGAAATTATCTACATCATAAACAGCCTTGCTGTTTTCAGACTCAATTGTTACTTTCATTCACTTGTTTAATTAAGAAATAAAGATTATTTTCTCTTAAATTTTATCAGTCCAGAAGCGTCATCTCTCATTGAAATATTGAAAATTCAAGGCAGCTTTTCATCAAGGACGTATTCTACTGGCTCTACATCAACTTCGATAGCGTAGAATTCTTCATTAATTTTCTTTTCCTTTTCTGCAGCTTCAGTCTGATTAATTTCTTGAGCTATTTTCTTTTTCATTTCTTCAACGTCTACTTTATTAGTAGCATCAACTTCGTTGTTTTCTACAGCTTTACCAAACTTCTCGTCAATTTCTTTATTCAATTCATTTATTAAATCGTTCTTCTTTTCATTATACTTGAAATCATCCATAGCTTTTTTAACAACAGCATCTGTTTCTTTCAAAAACTTCTCCATCATTTCTGCTGTCTTCATAGACATAGGAAATTTAATAGCCTCACTAAAAGTTTTCTGATAGTGAGCTAATTCTTTGATTGTAATTTTCATTAGTATTATTATTTAAATAAATAAAGTAATCTCTTATATCGTGGCTATTTTTTCTTTTTGACCTCAATAAGCCAATCAGAACATGGATGTGAGAATTGTACTCTATTCTTTCATAGTTCTTCAGCTTTCCATGATCAATAACGTAATACAGCACGAACACATTCCTCTGTTACATCTCATAGATAATGTCAAAGTTTATCTCATTCTTCTAATAAATTTATTGTTCATCAATCAAATCTAATTATCATATCCCAATTTTTTTCATCCATCATATGTGGCTTTTGTAGTTTTCTATACATAATTATTATATATAATATAAAACTATCTTCTAGCAGCTCTTCTTCTTCAAGCTGCTGCTTTTCTAGCCATTCAGGCTTTTCAATACTTTTTTCTACCGATAGATGCTGCAATAGCATTAGCAGATCTTGCTGAGTGTCATTGTCTTCTCAGTTTTCCTGCTAATCTTTTAAAGGCTCCTGGCATTTTTCTAATTCGAAATAAGTTAAAACATAAGCATTGTTTTGAATTTCTGACAATTTTTTAACAATTCTTCAACCTTCTAACAATAACAATACAGGTACTTCTGTTAAATCATATTTCTTACAGAATTCTGCATCGTTACCAGCGTTGTATTTTCACATAGGAATTGTTATTTTGTCTTCCAATTTACTCAACTCTCACTCTCGAAAGTGACATTTATTACAAGAATCAGTATAACACAGCACTAATACTTCAGCTGCATTTTCTATTATGTTTAAATCTAAATCTTTCATTATTTATAAATATACAAATAAATTAAGAATTATATGTAAGAGATTTTACTCAAAACATACAAGCTTCTTCTAGTTTTGAAATAGTAATGCTTGCTAGTCTCTTTACATCTTGACTATCTGTTGTGTTTCTTAATTCGTCGAATTGATCAATTAATGTAGCTATCTTTCATTTAAGACTTATTACATCTTCGTTAGCATTACGTATATTTGCTAAATGATCTGCATCTACATTGTCTACAATTCTTCATCCTAAAGTAAGTTCTAATTCTCACATTTTAATAAAGATACAAAATAAAATTACACAGGAAAGATATCATATTGCTGCCCAGGATTGTTCTTCGTAACTCTATCAAGATAAGCAACTGCCTCAGCCTTATTCCTGAACGTCCTTCATATTCACATGTAAATCTTTTTCATTCCACCATTTGGTGCGTCTTGAATATTTACATATGATTCATCTCTTCTGATTGCTGCAATAGGAATAACTTTATATGGTGTTTCTCTTTGCACATTTCATACAGAAGACTGATCTGGTTCTATGATGCTGTCAGGATTTAAAGCTTCAGGTTTAATCTGAGTTTGCTGTCAGCTCTTAAGATTATCTATATCCTGTTTCATAGTTTTCATTTCTGTCGCAAGTCACGATACAAGATTAATCAACTGATCCATCTTGTCATGCTGCTGTTCAGTTTGTTTCTTCTTGTGGTGCGCCATTTATAACAAGTTCAAGAATTAAATTAATAAGATTCTTTTTATTATTATTGTATTCAATATTACGATTTCATCATCTATTCTTATATTCTTCTTTTAATTGTTTTACTGTAAGCTGATTAAGTTCATTTTCCATAATTTGTAATGTTGCAGATCATAATTCTGGATCTTGCTTTTGAATAACTGGAGTTGAATCAACAGGCTCTTCAGGTTTTTCTTTTTCATTCTTTTCTGCATTTCTAATGAATGCATCAAGATCGTCTTCCTCTGAAGCATTATGGACATCAGGTGGAAGTGGAGAAGCTTGATTTGGATCATCTTCTAATGAAGGTGGTACAATATCATCTTCTGGATTAAGAACAGGAGCTCATGTAAATTCTACGCTAGTGCCTTGTTCCTGTTGAACATTATTATAAACTCAATATTTTTCTTCAAATGTAGCTTTCTTATCCATCATAAATGATCTATTCATTGTATTAAATGGATATCATCTACCGCTACTTGATATCGGACTCTGTTGACTCTGATACATCTGACTCTGTGTCAATGGTCATTGAATCCTCGTCGCATTCTTCTGAGCTTCAAGAGCTCTCTGCTTCTGTTCCTCAGTTAATGGTTTCTGAGGTATTGATCTCCTTACTCGCATATCGTTTTCTAATTAAATAAATAAGTAAATCTCAGTGTCTTGTGTTATGTGGTCTTTCCACAAACAACCGAGTTAGAATAGGAGGATATCATCACACAACAACATCTAATCAAAAGTCTATTCTGTTTCAGGCATAATCCCAAACATGATTAACTTTATCATAGAATGTTTCTGGTCATCGACTATCCTCTTTTTTTGTTCTATATCATTTTTTATTTCTTGTATATATAGGAAAATATCTATAATCACTTTTCCCTATATTGTCCAGTATGATACGCATTAAAGGATTAGAGTCAAGCGAGTTTTCAAGAGCCCTAAAGAATTCTGGTCATCCATAAATATGGATAAGCTTTGGAGTTCTTTCTCTTCTAACTCATTCCTTTTTTATTCATACTCACTTATTTAAATAAGTCTTCCATACAAGATCTAGTTCTTTAAACACCTCTTTTTCAAAGGTACGGTCTTTTATTGCCATCGTGTCTAATGATGTTATTCATTTAAAAGATTACGAATATCCTTCTGATATTTCGTATTCCATCTAGGAGTTTTATCATAATCTAATATCTGATTCTTGTATCTTTTTGCATCCTTTAGCATTAATGTTAATTCTTCTATCATATCATCAACATCACTAAAGTATCAAATTATAGAATCAGTTGTCCACGCTGAGACTTTATCATCTTCATCTCATCTATAATAAGTCTCATGCAATCAATAGACCCAATGACTTTTAATTCATGCGTCTATTAATTTTTTATCTTTTACTTCGACCCATTTTCTCATAGGTCTGTAATTCCAGACTGACATGGTATTGTATGATCAGAATATAAAATGCTTGGTTGTAATGGATTATATGGTGGTATTGAAGGTACAGTTGTAATATCTTTGTTTCAATATCAATAAGTATACGTAATCTTATCATCATCGAACACTCAAAGATTTTCCAACTCTGCAATAAACAATAATAATTGAGAATTCTCATTTAATCATTCTGGTGCCAATAATTCTATTTCAAATTTATGTTCAGCCCATATCTTACCTTTTGAACGTTCCAGTTCTATAACTGGTTTTGTTTCAATTGTCCATTTGTATGGTCAATATTCTCTCGTCTTTTTCATTCCTTGTAATTTAAAAGATAAAAATTTTTTAAGCTTACTCTGCCTTGTAATATAGCTTTTCAACCTATAACAGATGTAGCTTCATTATATCGTTTATCGATAACTTCCCAAGGTATATCATATCGCAGAGCATGATATAAATCTTGTAAAGAAAAATAGTAATCATTTATGAAGACGTTATAATTGAGTTCATCACTCATACTATCTTCAACAAAATGAATATCTATTTTCATATCAGGATCTTCAGCTAAGAAATATTTTTCAACAAATCTCTCAGCGAATTTGTCTATGCTTTTATTTAATAAGTAACATAAATCTCTATCCATCGTGTCATAATAAGTTTAAAACAAGCAACAGACCTATTTTGCTTAATCCACAGCCGACTCGAATTTCTTCATTCAGCTATTGAAAGCAGGGACTCGATTCGTACATGCGGATATGCAGTATTTACCACGAATTCGATCCTGGCCTTTAGTTCTAGAATACCATTTATTTTTTTCGTAATGTTTGATGAAATCTATAACAGATTCCTCTATGGATGAATATTTCTTCAATCCATATCGACATGCCGTATCCATGGCATTTAAGTTACGGCATTTCTTTTCTGTAATCCCAAATGCGTTAAGCTTACTTCATACATTTTTGAATAAAGAGCTTTCTGCATTTGCCACACCAAATGTATGTTTCATACATAACATATAGTCTTCTGCATGATTCATACATCACACTACTATTGCCTCTGATATAGTATCACTTCAGACAACAGCACTAAGCTTAGCAATAAGTTCTTGTTGTAATAGTTCCTCTTCGGTCAAAACAACAACATCTTCTACGTCTCAAGGTTCGTCTATTACAACGTTCCTTACAGGCACAGCTAAGTAATCTTCACCATTAGTTTGCTGACATAGTATTAATACTATCAAAGCAAGCATAATAGCGATTGTTCGTTTTAATAGTTTCATATTGAATATTAGTAAATAAATCTTCCCAGTACAACACTGTATCCAACTGGTGCAGATCTGTTACTTGTATTATAAGCTTACTATTATCTACATATTATTCAACATTTTCTTAAAATTCTCATGGATATTGATTAATGTCTGTTGATAGTTCTCAACCTTTGTATCAATAGTTACATCACTATGTGTATTGACTATTTCATCAACTGATGCATACCATCAGTCGATAGGTTCATCACTACCAACTGAAGATATAGCACCATCATGATATTTTACATCAAACAAACCATAGCTGCGTTCTATTCAGTCAAGATTCTTTGACCACAACATACCGCTGTAATCTATTGTTCTCTCTAAAATTTTGTACATTTTATTATAAATAAATTAAATTCGATCAACATGTATTAATGTTTTATTGTTCATTGTGATATTTGCAGGCAGTACAGATGCTACTCTTCAGAACATATCAGCAACGAACTGGTCTTTCTCAGTAGAGAATTTATAATTTTTATCTCTTGTGTTGCACATATATCATATAATACCTCACTCATCTACTGTGAATACCTCTTCTCAGAATTTCTTATTTATCTCTCATACTGCCGCATTTAAGAATCAACGGCTTGTTTGATATATAAGATCATCAATAAATAGCATATCAAATAATAATCGTGGCCTTTTCTTTCCATCTGGATCTTCCCTTTCAGTTTCTCTAATTGTAAGATTTATCTTCTTATTTATTATATTGACTGTGATAAATCTTTCAAATGCAATTATATTATCATATCACTTCTTCTCCTTTAGTCAAGTATTTGATAGATGTAGATCTACATATTTAACCAATTCTTCGTATGGAAACTTGAAGTTAAATATCTCATTAACCACGAATATATAACACCATACATCACATGCTCTTGCTGGATATCATTTATCTAGAAGCCTGTTTTTATATTCAATAACAAGATCTGCTAATATTTCTTTGCTGTTTATGTATGTATTATATATATCATTGAATGCCGTATACTTCTGTAAATCATTAATCTTTGGTGCGGCTCACTCTTTCCAATATGAAGGAGACATAATAAATGAGCAAAACCTATTATTTAATGATTCATCTTTAAATGTTCTTTCTCAGTTAACCCATAGTGGTGATCTGAATCTCCACCATGTGTTACCTTCTAATCATCATCTTGCGGCTTTATCTCTATTAACAATATTTCTGAGCAATTCTTCTGTTCCTGGTCAGACTCTATTTGTAAGTTCTTCAAGGAATAGAATTGCATTGTCACTTGCTGTTTGTTTCAATGGCTGTGGTGTAATACCAGGCAAAGCCATTTCCCTAACTGTTGGTGCATATCATAACATTCTTTTTAATAAAGCTGCAACTGTTGATTTTCAGCATCATGTTTTTCATGCAATTAACATTGCTGGATTTACTTCAAGCATATCCCACAAGTTCATTCATGCTAAAGCTAATGCTGATAAAAACACAGGTATTGCAAATTCCTCCGTATAACATTCTGTAAATCTCTCAAGATATTCTGCTACAGATATTTGTATAGCATCAGCTGCTATATCAAATTCATTATCTCATAACATAATCTTATCTTGTCATAAATATCATACAACACATCTGTCTCATAATATACAGACATTATCATAGTATCAACTTCTTTCATAGACATTTATTTCATCTATATCTTCACACGAATCAAGTCAGTGGAAGAATAATCATAAGTCATTATCATCTCAATAAAAGAATAATCCTGGATACCTTTTATTGAAATCTTTTTTACTTGTTAGATTTTCCACTATCTTTTCTTCGTTGTTGACATAGAATATATATATCTGTCTTTCTCAATCAGACTCTCACATTCTTGATGTTGTCGTTTTTCACTTTCATCTAACCTGTATATTATTACGGAATATTACTTTTGTCTTTTCTACTAAATCTCATTTATTATTTGCTTCAAATTTTTTAAGCTGAACTGACATTTCAAAGAATGATATTACATATCAATTTCATTCTATAACTTTAACAATCTTACCAGATCAATCCCTAGCCTGTAATTCCCTTACTCAGAAATGAGTGCTAAGCATAGATCTCGTTGCTACATCGTCTCAATGATTTGCACACCACACTAAACCATATGGTCTTCATGCTGGCTGTGTAAATAAATCTGATCATATAGGAGCCAGTACAGAATTTACATCAGAAGTTTTTATTTCGACGTCAGTAAAATAACCTAAAGATTTTAATTTACTTACTATCTCTCATATAGGTTTACTAGAAAACTCACGATATTTCATTCAGTTTGATCATTGAAAGGCTCTCTTTTCAGCCTTATTCATTTCTTCATACTGCCTTAAATAGTTTCGCAAATTATCTATCTGCTCTAATGTAACATATTTATCTTGGAATGCGACTATCTGTACATAATGTTTTTCAGCTAAATGCCAGTATATACTATATGGCACACGGAATAAAGCTCATACATTATCAGTTACTTTAGCTGTACAATCAGCTCACAACATTTCTGCTATATGCTTTACGATCTTTAATTGACTATATCAATATGTATCAAAAGCTTTTTGCCTATCGTTATGATTAATAATAAAGTAAACATGATATCATTTCTGAGTTCTAACAATATATCTTCGTTCTATTGTTAGTCTTTCTTCCATTAGCTTTTTGATATACTCTAACAAAGTGTCCATATTTTTATCTGGAAATTTTATCATGTTAAAGTCTATCACATAAGCATATACTCATTCTGTTTTACACGCCTTCTGTGGTGATATACTACATGGTATTCATATCTGATTAACATCTGCATATCTACCATTCGGTGTGAAATATAAACTTGATGGGTTTTGTGCATTTAGTTCTAAACATTCTTCTAATGAACGATTCCTATTTGGACTTGAAATAGATGTTTTCGCATGTTGATCTGGAAAGATTTTTCGCCAGTAGCCTGGGAAATGAGATAGGAATTCCTCCTGTCTCTTTTTAAAAGACTCTTCCATTACATTTTTTATTTACTGAAATAAAGCGAAACTATTCCTTAGATTTATCTTTCCAATGTCTCATACGAATTAAAAATGGATATTTGCCAACTTTATTTACTTTACTTGCACACTCCCAGAAGAAGTTCCACATCTTCTGTGCCTGCCTTCAAGCCTTGATTGTAATTTCTAATCTTTCTCTTTCACTTAATTTTTCTCAATGATCTTCGTATTCAGATAAATATTCTTGTTCTAGCTCATGCATCATCATATCTAAGATTAAAGGTATTCAATCTTTACCTCTACAATATACAGAACAAAAGGCATCAATATCTTGGAATGGTGTATAAATTACAGGAAGTCATTTTGATTCCTTAATATACATTCATTTTGTTATTGAGCCTTTTTCTTCAATTGCCTCTTTTGTCTTTTTCATTCGGTCTTTGGGTTAGAATTTAAAGTAGTGATGTTTTCATCAACTGGCATCTCAGTATGTCAAGCTAAATCTATTCCTTCAATTGGATCAACAACTGTAGCTGTTCCATTCATTGCAGTATCTGAAGGTGGCAATATAGCATTCTTTTTATCTTTAGGTGGTAATTTAGCATAAGCTATTGCTTCTTTAGTTCTTGCTACCATATCATTATAGAAATCCAAATCATGTTCCAAGTCCTTAATATATGTACCAGCAACGAGTTGAGCCATATCTTCAGCCTCATCTTTATCAAAGAATGCAAGCTCATCATATGTAACTCAATCTGTTCATATACCTTGAATATGTATTCCATCTCAATCTATCTGAATATTAACTTGTCTCATTTCTGCGTCAAGCAATAATCACTTTGGAGATACATACCAGAATTTTCTTTTATACCATTTCATCAATGGGTTAAGGTTCGTTGCATTCTTAAGAAACTTGTTCGTTTCTCTCAGCAACTCCGTTTCGACTTTACATGCTTTGATAAATCACGTAAAGTCTTTCCGCGATTGTTTCCTTAAGAACATAGTTATATAATTAGAAGATAAAAAACTAACATCAATAATTTCAATACTCGTCGACTTTTCATTCTATAGTAATAAAATTTCAAATTCTTCTTCGTTCATCATAACATTTAATTCTTCATCTATATCGATATCATGATTCGATTTTTCTACATTGTGTAATTAATACCTGTACTGTAGATCAATAAAGTTTGAATACTATCTTCTCTCAAACTTTAGGCGTTTTCTTTTTAATTTCTGCCATTAATGTTTTTGTTAAGCAAGTAAAAGTTTTTTAACATCTTCTACGGATGATAATGGTTCATTGTTTGGCCCCTTCGCCTCGGATCGTCAATATAATAGTTCTTCCCAAACTTCTTCATCAAGAACTTGTTTAGCGAAAAACCTCTTCTCTCATGATTCAGAGGTTTCCTCCTTGATTAAGTAGGTCCCAACTATATAAATGACTTGTGTTGAATTATTCATAATTTGAAAATATAAATAATTTTTAGAAAATCAAATCAAAATATTCTTCCAATTTTTTATCGAACCGATCAAAATGTATAGATTCATTAAGTCATACCTGCTCTCAATCTTTTCGTACAGTATAAATCCACACTGAATTTGTTCAACCATGATACGCAATTACTCTTGAAATTCATTGACTCTTTCAAGATTGGAATTCTAATAAATTTGCTATTTGGTGAGGATACAGCTTTTTATAGATACGATCAGTAGTTGGATCGCTTTTTGCTTTATCTATTTTTAATTCCAACGCTCAGCCTTTACCTTTGTAATTTACAGATAAATCAAAAGGTTTTTTAGTATTACCAATATCTGGAATGTTACGGCAGTACATTCCCATAGCCTTCAGCCTACGGATTAAAGCTGATTGAAATTCAAATTCAGAACTAAAACAACTCATCAAGTTCATTATTAGAAACTGAAATTTCATCTTTCTTTAATGGACAAGTATCAGCGAATTCACAGAATGCACATCATCTACACTTAGTTGCAGGATATTCTGTCTTATCTAGATTCTTTTTCTGTAATTCTCTAAATGATTTTATATGTTCTTTCATTTGAATATTTACAGTATTCTCATCCATAACTTTAGAGAAGAACTGTAAATCTCAAGTTCATTTATCGATAACACCAAATGAAAATTTAATTTTTGGTTTATCAATGTGTAATGATTCTATTTCCATTCCCCAGTGCATAAACACAAACCGAGGATAAAAATATCGTTGACTATTTTCTCTTCGTATATCTGGTTTATCATACCACGATATTTTACCACATTTAATATCTATAATCTCTGCGACGATTCATTCTTCTCTGTCTGGATTATTGTATATTATAATTACATCAGGTTGTCATGAAATTCGTACATCGTCTTCTTCCTCAAAGTCCCAAGGATATTCAAATTTTTGCTCTTGCCAAATCTGATAATCTGGTCAAATATATTGTTTGAAAAATTTGTAAAGCTTTCACATTCATAATTTTAGAATGTCAGTCTTTACTTGTTTGTTTCTTGGTAGCTTCTCATTAATGTAATTATCATAGTATCTTAACCAAGGTCACAACTTATTATCTGTTCAAGAAATTGCTGCAGCGGCAGCTGCGTTTGCTAGAGAACCGTGAGCGGTATTTCTAGGATCAGCGTCATATACGGAATTCTTCCATTTATATGGACACTGCATGAATCATCCGAATGATGATGGAGACAATACAATAGACATCGTGTTTTGTTAAATATTAAATAGTCTGGTATTGTCTGATAAACTTTTTACATAGTCTTCCAATTTCATTACTGGCCATCAACGTTCAGCATAGAACTTCATTCTTTCTCATTGACCAAATCATTTATGTTGATCTGGTTCAATCGTAGAACTTTCCTGGATATCAATTCGGTAGGCATATTCCTTTCATTCTGAAAATCTTTTTGCTCTACCAACCATCTGTTCTATAGATCACATCCATGCTGTACTAAAGAATAGGATTCAGCATTCTATGCCTGGAACATCAAATCATTCTCATGATGCTGATACCATTCATATAATTAAGAACTGATCTTTTGTTTTTAATTCTTCCAATACTTTTTCTTTATCAGTATCTCAATTAATTAATACTGCGTTAGGAAATACTAATTCTTTAATGTGTTCTTGATATTCACGTCTATCAACAAATACCATAATTTTTTTAAATCCACATTTATGATATAATGTTGATACAACATTTTTCAAGTCAAAAATTTTATCGTCGTTAGCATTGACCAAACGCCTTAATACCTCAGGACTTTCAGGTTCTAAGCCTTCAGATGCTTTCATGAAATCTTCCATTGTGTATTTATGTCTATACTTATGAGTTAATACTCTTACTGGTAAAGATTTTAATCATGTATCATATATCTTTTGGAAATACAATAAGAAGTCTTCTTTAGTCATTTCTTTCCTAAATGGTGTTCAAGTTAATCATATGATTCAACGTCACTTCCAAGTGTTACACATCATTTTCATTCAGTCTGAAAGATGATGTTGCTCATCGTTCAGCATCAAATCATATGATCAATTTATCATATCCCAACAATTTACAGCAGATTGTCTGTGTGTTATCAAAACATCAGGCATCTGTAACTTGTCAAAAGCCTTCCTTATTTTATCTCAGTTAAGATATTTTGCGTCACAGTAAGGACTTAATTTATCTTCTAATCATACACCAATAGCTTCAGAAGGTACAACGATTAATGTCTTACATTTAAACTTAGCCACAAGTCAAAGCATCTGAATAGATTTACCAGTAGCAGTTTCAGATACAACAAGTATAGAACTCACTCATTGTGAGAAAGATCTTGAGCAATAATCAATAGTTTTCTGTTGTCATTCCCAAAGCTTCATTATTGGATCAACGTGGATTTCTTGTCAGAATCCCATCATCGCTTTTCTGTTTCACCATGTAACTGGTGGCAACCAATATGTTCTACTCTTTTTATCATAATGAAAAAGTTTTACATATTTAGTATAAACTTGCCCACTGATTTTACTTCATCGGTTTGGGCTTCTGTCTTCGAAACGATATTTATATGCTTCGTTTCTATCTAATGTGTAAGTACATCAGTCGTTAGTTGTGTGCATGTGTCCTTTTTAATATCTTCTAAATGGCAAGACGGTTCGAATAAACAATCGTAGCAGCTCTCACGTTGAATACCGTGACGGCATACTCTCAGATGTGCATATTCGTAACCTTTTGGTTCTTGTTTTGTTTCTGGATGCATATATTCTTGAACAAGAATACTTGCAATTTCTCTCATCCTTTCCATATTTTGTCCCTCAAATTCACTGAGGTCTGCTAATTCTTGGATGAGATTGTTTCTTTCTGTTTTATCCATTTTTATATGTGCAGAACTAAATGTTCTGCACATATACTATGGATATTATCTTCATTGTAAAGACGATTGAGCAACTGGAATAGGTCCGTAATTGTTAGTTGATACGTATTGTCCATTCCACCTCTCAACTCTTTTCTCCTCAATCTCTAATTCTTTCATTCTAATTTGATACTCCATATTAACTTGTTTAGAAGTTATCAAATCATTATATGCTTTTTCTCATTCTCATTTAATTCTTAAGGCTTCAGCAGCTAAAGCCTCAGCTTCTTTTGCAGCTTCTGCTTTAATAATCTTTGCTTGTTTCTCTGCTTCAGCTTGTTTTACTTGTTGCTGAGCTTCGATCTCAATCTTCTTAAGATTTTGCTCTTGCTGTTTTGCCTCTTGAGCAATTTTCATTGTCTCTTGAATTTGCTTATCAAACTCAGCTGACCAATCATAATTTGTTATTTGCATATCATCAATTGTCATTGGATAATTGTTGATATACTTTCTTGCCAACTCTAATGTTTTAGAATTTAATTCACTCTGTTTCTCAGCGACATCAAAGATTGTCATCCTACCAACATTCTCTTTGAATGCTTTAATAACATTCTGTTTTAAGTTTTGCTCAAGAACATTTGTTCAATAGTTCTTTGCAATATTAAGGATATCTTTATCATCATATCTGTAGAAGATAGTCATATCTACTCAAATAGTCTGATTATCCTTTGTAATTGCTCATGCGTCACCAACTGGAATATTCATCTCCAATTGTTGAGGAACGATTGAATACTTCTTTACAGTTTCCATTATTGGAATCTTAAAGTTTAATCATTCTCAAACCATTCTGTTAACAGCTCACCATTTACTGATAACGGCTCTCTCTGTAGATTTTACAGTAAAGAACGAACTGCATCAAGCAAGTAAAAGAAATAAAATTAGAAGCGTCCAAAACGCAACCTTTTTGATAACTCACCACTCAGATTTAGTGAGCTCTCTTTTTTCCTCTTCATACATCGTGTATATAAGATTAAAAAATAAAAACTTATTTAAACGCACGAGGGCAGGGATTTGCACCCTGCATAGAGTCGAGACATTGTAGGCGTTTCATGGACGCCTCGTTGTCTGATCAGTCGGGCTGTCCAGAGCTTAACGCTGAATAAGTCCCTGTCATGAACCAGGCCTTATTCCTGAGCATGAACTCACGAAACACTCTGTAACGCGACACCAGCCATTAGACCCTTTGAAGCTAACGGACTCCTGTATCTTCTCCTTTTAGCGGCTACCTATTTCGCCACCTCGTGATGTTATGCATACCAAAATTTCTTTGAAGCTTCATTATATGCTTCAAGAGTTTTATTAAGTCATAAACTCTGGAGCACAATTTTAATTACATCATCACATTCAACATGCAGAGCTTCTTGATCATTCTTATATTTAAGACAAAGATCTTTTATCATTATAGACGCAGCTTGATCAACCTCATCTTCAGTTGGCATGCGATTATATTCTTTTCATTCCCATACAACTTTAGTTGGCATTTGATTATTTAAATTATTATCAGTCCAAAATGAAGTTAATGGAATCCAACATGTTCATGTATATAAATATGTATTTCATTTTTCTTCATTTGGTTTTATAAGTATTGCCACATCACAAATTCTTGACATTACTGGTAACATACTTTCATCTCAATAAAAGCATCATACATAATGCATTTTATTTACAGCTACATCTCATAGATTCATAGTTATCATTTTATTAAGATAAATCTTCAATAAAAGTTTTTATTTGATTGTCAATAGTCTTTCTTGTTGTTTTTAATGCTGCTAACAACATATCAATTTTTTGTTTCATAGTCTTTAATTCTCATACAGCTACAAGATATTGATCTTGTGCGTTCTTTAATGAGATTTGTAACTTATCATTTTCGTGCTGATACTCAGACACTAATCATTTAAGTCTTTCAACTTCAGCAAGTAATACTTCTTCATCTTGTCTAGCATCTCTTGCATCCTCTCGTTCTTTGAGTTTTTCTACAACCATTATATTAATATAAATAATATAAATATTTAACTATACATATTTATTAAAACCAATGTGACAATAGTTGCAATAATTCATAAAACAAATCATATAGTAATACAAAATGTTATATTTCTTTCTTCCTTCTTTATTTCATCTTCATCTACTTCGTCTTCTCACATTTGTTCTACTAAATCATCCACTATTCATTGGACATCAATCAATCTATCATAGATGTAATCTCTATCTGTTTGTTTTAAATTTTTCATTTTATTATAAATACTTTTTTAAATATTCGGCAGTTTCTTTCTTATCATTATAATAAGTATACGCAACTGACCAAGCGTTTCATTGTGGTCTATCTTTCCCAGCAAAATCTACAACAGCATTCTGATTCTTTCGATATCTATATCAATCAAGAAGTTTTCATTGATCATATATTCTATCTCATTTCACAGTATACTGTGGATATAAATCCTGTAAAACTATTGCAGTATCTATACTTAAGAAATCTATAGTCTTATCTGGAAGTGGCCTATATGTTTTCTTAATTTTATACGCTCATAGTTTTACATATAGATTTTGTGCAGGTAATGCTTCAGGTTCTTTCAATATTCAGGCACATCGAGCGTCATTTGTATCCTTCTCATTTCAAAGAACATATCTTCAATCATAGCAAATGATACGATTCTGTACCTTTAATATTGCTTGATCTGCAGCATCATCAGTATCAACTAATATTATTATCTTTTTTGCTCATTTGTTTCTCAGGATATCTACAGTCTTATTTAAATTATTTACTCATTGCATTCAGATAACATTCCATCATAGTTGCCAAGCGGTTAGCCAATCCTTTTCTCATTCACATAGGATAATTGGTTCTTGTAGATTGTACGAAGTATAGAACCAACCAACCTTTGATCATCTACGTGTTCTACTTTTTAATGTTCATGGTGCAGGATTAACATATCTATCTTGCCAACCACATGGTTTGTTATCATATAGATTTTTCATTTCAAATGCTATATGAGCTCAATATCCTTCTTGCCTTTTCGCAAAGTCAGGAAGTCTATCTTCTAATTTAATTGACTGTAGATATTCGTGAGTATCCATCTTTATATAAATATATTATAAAGAATCTCGATCGAAATCATCTGGTGCATCATTGTTATTCGCAAGTGTAGACATATCATCTTTTACTGGTGGGATTCTGTCGAAGTCCTTTTGAATACAATCTTCAGTTCATAACTTATAATACCAATTGGCACATAATTTATTTCTATCTGAAGTTTCAACCAACATCTGATTTCATTCATTCATTTTGACTATAGCCTCAAGTAAAGGTATAATCAAAGTTTCCCATAATGTTTCAAGTTCTGAAGTATCTAATAGAATAGCTTGATAGAAATATGGATCTGATGTTCAGACTGCGTCAATGATTACAGTAATCTCTTTTACGTCTGGATAGTTTTGCTTTACTAGCCAAACATAGAGAGCCATTTGTAACTTATAATGGAACGGATCTCTTGTTGCTAAGTCTGCGTAAAACTGAGTATTACCTGCGTAATTATTATAATACATTTGAGATGTTGTTTTCAAATCTCTGATAGTTGCTTTATTATTTTTTTCATCATAATAAAACCTATCCAATGTACCCTTTATGTCTAATCAATCATATTTTGAAACAAGTTCTTTTTGGCTTTCATATTTAGTTTGATTATCCCATAAAGGTTGACGCAATACTTCATCAGCTATTCATCTTACAACTTCAGATTGAGCATCTGTTAAGACTTTTTTATCTCAATAAATCTTAGCTTTTAAATCATCAACCTTCTCATTTCATTCTAATGGAATGTTATTTGATTTACAATGCTCAATTAATTCAGCTTTTAATGAACCTACTGGGAAACAATATTCATTATCAAACTCCATAGGAGTTAATAAATATTTATCTACCATGGCTCATATTTCAAGAGCTGAAGATTTTTTGATCTCTGATAGATCTACATTATCTATATAAACAGCTTTATATAGTAGAGGTGAATCCAAAAACAGCTTCAATTTAGAAGCTGTTATGTATCACTCATTTCTTTCTCTATAATCCATCGTGTCCTTATTCATTATAAAATTAATATTTTCTAGGTCTTCACCTTTTTCTAGGTGCATGATTCTCATTATTGGTATTATTTACCTCAGGTTTATCAGGTGAAACCATAATTAATTTCTTACTTGTATAGTTAGTAATACGCTTTTTAGTTTCAATAAGATCATTCTTTAATTTAATAACATCTTGTTTAAGATTATGTCTTTCTTTTGTGACAGTATCAAGCTTATTGTTTAACTCAGTTGTGTCTTTATTATATGTATCAATAAGATTTGACAACTGTGTTTTAAGATCTGCTATTATTTCTTTATTTGTAGAATCCGCATATTTTTCTCATAATGCGAATGCTATTACGAGTAACAATACTCATACTATGATTGCTCACGCCATAACTTTTTGTTTAATAATATAAAACGAAAGTTACATAGACAGTCTACAAGCATGTCAGGAACCTGAATATTGGTGCTTCGCTTGACGCATTGAGACTGTCCGTAGTAACAAAGGACTAATCCTTCTTATCTTTAAACAACTCTCTCAAAATATCTTTTTGATCTTGAGTGAGTGTAAAATGTTCTACTAAAGATTTAATTGTAGCCTCTCAAGAACTTATCTTTTCGCAGGCTTTCATAAATCTTTCATTCTCAATTGGCGGAAGTTTTGGTTCCTCAACCTTAGCCTCATCAGCCTTTTCAACTTCAGGCTTTGACTCTGCTTTAGGTTTTGGCTGTAGCTTAACTTCTGCTCATGACTCGCACCACTCTTTCATTATCTTTCAAGTATCTTCTGTAATTATGAATGGTTCTTGTCAATCAAACAATTCAGTTCTATCTTTGGATACAGTCGCATAATGCATTGAATCCAAATTAAATACGGTCGTCAGCTCATACTCAAACGTATCTCTTTGCACGTCCTTCATTCATAGTTTCTTAACTTCAGTTTTTCAACTATCAGTTTTTTCTAATGCATATTCTTGTTTCTTTCTTGATGTTACAATAACATGACAAGGTGAAGCAAGCATATGATTTACTACTCTTGTATATAATGGAGTAGTCTCAGCCCAGGCACGGAATGAATTATTATACATTCTCTTTGCGGCTTCATCATTCTTGGATAATATCCAATCCCATCGATGGGATGAACTATCCCAGATGATAACTTCAAATCATCATTCTTCTGCAGCTTTAAAAGCCTCAAGGATATTTGATGTTGAAGCTTCTGCTGGATCTATCTCAATTACTGAATACTCTCATAAATGAGAATACAAATGTCATGATCAATTTTCTGTATCGATCAAACATACTTTAGATAGATCTCAATTGGCTAGTCACTTAGCCATAAGTAATGATGAGTAGGTCTTTCATTGTCAAGAGGCGGATGAAATTCCAATTCTCATCTTGGCCTTCTTACGTTCAGCCTTTACGATTTGAATTGTCATAATACTATAGAATAATAATATAAAGGTAGTTCCTACCTAAGAACTAGAATGGTAATGGATCTGTTGCAGCATCATGCATTTCCTCAGCTTTCCAAGCACTGATAGAACCGAATGCTGTTTCATTTCCATTTGCATCTTTCCACTCATTAGCTCTGAAGTTTAATGAGAAGATGTACTCATGACCTTCTTGAAGTCCTTTAACAACTTCAATTTTCTTGTCTCCTCATTGCTCAAGAACCATTCTTGAAGGAAACTCTTGATCTCTGTTCCATTCAACTAAAACTTTTTGTGAGACGAAATCAGACCCGTCTTTGGTCTTTCTTGTAACCGTAGGAAAAATTCTCACTACGTACGCCTGTAATTCACTTGGCATGATTATATATAATATAGAATAAAAAGTAGTTTAACGTCATTGCGGACAGAAAATTATTTATGAATAAAATTTGGTCAAGGCTGAACTTCAGTTTTACTTCAGTCAAGCTTATTGACAAAAAACCATATGGTTTTAAATGCTTTGATTTCTAATGGAAATCACATTTCAAGTAATACAGCATTCAACCTATTCTTTGTGGTTGCTGTTTGATACTTGATAGGTAAATGAAATGTCAGATCGGTCTGACTACCTTCAGGTCTTGCAGCAATAATATTTCAACGTAACGACAAGAATACATTTCAGTTCTCAATAAATACATCAGAACTTCATTTCTTTCTTGGCGTTCATTGAGCAAACGAATCTGCTACATCATAATCAACACCTCTCATTTTATATTATTCAATAAGTGAATAAAAACATTTTAATAATAAATATTCAAATTACAAATAAAATGATACCAGTTCAGATACCAATTATCTTATTCATCATATAAAAATATTTACATGTAAAATATGCAAATACAATATATATTGACATTACTATTATTGGAAACATAATTAATTAAATATAATTAAATATTAAAAATTTCATAAATCTATTATAACTCTATTAGTATATTTTCCATCTTCGTCTTCGTCTTGATATATATCTATATCATGATATATCGAAGGTCGAGATATTGCTTGGCATCAATCGACATTGTAATATTGAATTTCAATTTCGTAATTTTCATCGAACTCTTTTAATTTATTTATTAATTCCTTTACTGTCATTTTTTATGATTGGTTAATATGTAAATAATATTTTTTTAAAACAGATTTTTTTAGCCGTCACATTTGTTCTTGTGCCTGTTCAATCAGTTTTTCTTTATTGTTTCAATAGATAGTTCACATTGAGGCTCACCATTTTGTATGCATATTTATATAGTATTTCATTTTTTTTAATTAGGATTTAAAAATGCTCTTCATAACTACGTCTATTCTCGTCTTCAGTTTCTTCTTTATAATAATCCCATTCTTCTGGAGTTAAGTCTTTAAATGCTAAATCATCAACCTTATCTAATTCTTTGCTAGCATAATCAAACAACATTTTATAGTCTTCATTATTTGATGTTTCTGTTACGAAGAATATAAATGCATATAGCTTAGCATACAATTCAACTTTATCTTTATTCATTTTATTATGATTAAGAATTAAATACTTCTTTCTCTTTTGCTCGTTCTACTTCCATCTTTCTTAGAGCCTTCATTAATAAATCTCTATCTCAAAACCAATACTCATTTCATCAGAACTTTAGTACATATCAATCATACTTGTCAAGTTCTACAATTCAATTGATATGTTCTAAAATATCAAAGAACTTCAAATTGATTTCAGTGATTACATCTATTTTGTTTCCCATAATAATAAATAATTAATAACTAAATTTTCTTTTTAGAATACCATCTAATCTCAAATTTGTTAGGAACACATACACGATTACAATCTCGATATTCTTCAAATATTTTATATAACCAATCAAGATTAGGATCAATTGGTTTGTTTTCAATATGTTTAGCAATTTCTAAAATCATATTAAAGTATGTATTTTTTTCTTGTAAATATTCTGCTTTTGTTTTTAGTGTACTATTTATACTATCAACAATAAGCTTTAAAATGTCTTCATTTGGTATCATTGTTATTAAAATATTAATTGTAAAACATTTCATATGATGCTAATAACCGCTATACCGCACCATACAATAGCAAGTCAATACCATTTGGCATTGTCTTCAATAAGCATTTTACATCTTGCTGGGCTTTTATAAATTTGTCCAGCCAATCTGTTAATGTCTTCTTCATAATCTTTTTTAAACATTCGTTTGTGTGACATTGATAATAAATTAAAATATAAAAGTCTGATTAGTCTAACTTAATTGAATTGAGTAAAAACTCCTCTAACTTATCTTCATCACATAAGGCACTTTCTATTAGTCGGTATTCTGGCTCACGAGAAATAATTTGTGCTTTACAATCTACTCAATATTCTCACCAAGATACATCATATACTCGCTCGTGATTTTCTTTTGGTATCATTCCATTCTCACACACGAATTGCCATAGTCAGCTTAACTTTGACACAATGTCACGAATAGAATAGTGTATATTAACTTGTCATCTTCATCTTTTTGCTATGATATTCCTTATTTTTCAAGTCACATATATTATTTCAAAACTATGAATTTTCTTATCTCAAAAAGGAACTCGTCATTTTTTTATCAAGCTATTCAATAGCTGTTCTAATTTGTTTCCCATAATTTATAAGTTATAAATATAAAATCTAATTAAAGCATTTTATTAAACTCTCTTACAACATAACCTACTAAGAAAGCACAGGCTTCTTCTCAAATACTATATTCTCTATCTACTGCACTTACTAAATGATATAATTCGTGCATAAATACTGATACATTATCAGCTTCTTCTATCCACATAATAAAGCTTAAACGTCAATCTATATATACTCATCTTGGACAAGTTACACCATCACTATCTGGAGGATTTCTATATTCTGGATTGTTACTTGCCGCTTGTATAATCTTTTCATATTCAGATTTCTTATCTCATATATAAATATATATGTAGCATTCTAACATTGGTTCATATATCTTTATTATTCATTTAGATTTTTCTTTTCTCTTTTTCATTTTACTTTAATATAGAAATTAAAAAGTTTATTGGCTCATCTTGAATAGCAAGTATCATTAATAATCTCTCATAAACTGGAAACCTATACAACCCATCTATATCCATTTTACCATTATGTTTAATTCAAATTTCTTTTATTTTATTTAAATCTATTTTATTGTTCTTTAACAACCATTTAATAAATAAAAATTTTTTACTACATATAACCATAGCTTCATCTTGCATAGTCCATAAAATATCTGTAACATCATCATAACAATATAGATATCAATCCTTTAATTCAAACTTATAATATAAGTCTGATTTATTTTCATTTCCATACTCATTCAATAGCTCTAATAATTTTTCCATCTTACTTTAATATAGAGATTAAAAAGTCTATTGGATTGTCTTGGATAGATAGTAGCATTAGCAAAGTATGATATAATCAAAAGTCTGAATTTAAGTATCTATATCTGTCTTCCATAGTTCAATTAGAATTTGACAGTTTATCTGAAAACTTTACTAAGTCTATCTTATTATTATCTACAAGTCGTTTAATAAATAAGAACTCCTTTGAAATAATTAAAAGCTGATTTATTTCACAGTTTCTCTTGTCACTTCTACTAGAATAATTAAATCATTTATTCTCTCACATATTAGGTTGCTCTCTATAATACCAATATCATCAGTCATCATCAGTTCAGTCTGGGAACTTCACATATTCGTGTTCTTCAGGGAACGCTTCTCTCTCAAATTTGTTTAATAACTCTATAAGTTTTTCCATTTCCTTTTGGTAAATAATATAAAAGTCTGATTAATCTTCTTTTGTTAAAGTTCTTTTAACAGTTCCTAAAGCTTCATCATTATTATTTGAAATCTCAAAATTGTTTATAAAATCTTTTATAAGCTGTTTAAGTCTTTTATTTTCTTGAAGCAAATCTATC
>Ga0247611_10003269_pt1 | contig 24351 bp, 42 predicted proteins | sample 177DNAGHGhighgp2_FD_192422 | JGI IMG/M metagenome (GOLD analysis project Ga0247611, IMG submission 192422) | Sheep rumen microbial communities from Palmerston North, Manawatu-Wanganui, New Zealand - 1770 DNA GHGhigh gp2 | ecosystem: Host-associated > Mammals > Digestive system > Stomach > Rumen... | reverse complement strand
ACTTTAAATTTTCTCATCCAGTTAACCCTAGTACCAGGAATTGGAACCCATTTTTGTTTGCCTTTTTCATCGAGCACCGGATTACCGTCATCATCAACGAGCTTCCTGTTCTTGGGTTTTACTTCTTCGTCTGTAACGACAATAAAGCATCTCTCACCAGGTTTTAATCCGCCAACCTTTGTCCTAGCCTGGTCTTCAACGCCAGTTGCGAGACTATACCTTGTAACATATGTATTTCCCCACTTCTTTTCGCATTCAATTATATAGTAAATATCAGCATAAATTGGATCGCACGAGTAAGCGTAGCCAAGATATTCATATTCATCTGCGACCATTTGTTTGATGTCATTTTTAATTGTTTTAAATGTGTTTTCAACATAACGCAGCAGACCAATTGCATCTACGCCGGTATATGATTTATCTGTTTTCTTTTTTGCAAACTGAAGAATATTAACGCCAAGCCTCTCCTCATAATCTAACGATAAAAGCTTCTTAAATTTTCTTCCTGTCTTGCTCCATAGTAAATTAAAACATTCGTTCACACGCAAAAGTTTCGCAACACTGCCGAACTCAGAGAAGAAGCCAAGCCTGATAAGAATCTCAGTCTGTCTGGTATCAATCGGTGACGCTCCTATTCTAGCAAGAACATCTGAGAAATATTTCGTATCGATATCCTTCATCTTATAAAGCTCGTCTGCCACCATCGAGTTGAGGTATTTAATCGCGCCAATACCCTTATAGATTACATTCTTGTCTTTATCAAACGAGTGTGTCGCCCGACTAAAGCGGAACCTGATTGGCTCAATTTTAATTCCCCTTCGATTTGCATACGCGACAATGTTTGCGGTTTTATCTTTATCGTCTGCAAATGTATCTAAGGCCGCTGTTAAAAACTCAAGTGGATAATAGTAGCGCATATAACCAGCGGCATATCCTGTTGCTGCGTAAGCGTCAGAATGATTCCACGAGAAACCATACTCACTTGCATCAAGGATGACTTGAAGGAACGGCTTGATAACTTCTGCACACTTTTCCTTGCTAACATTGTAATGCTCGGACGCATAGTTAATAAATCGCCCTTCGATCTCTGGAAGCAGCGTGGCGGTACCTTTCTTTTTCGCAATAGCGCGGCGCACATTGTCAGATTCTGCATCGCTATACCCACAGAATAACGTCAGGAATTTCATGATGTCTTCCTGTAGCGCCAGCCTTCCAAGCGTCTTCGATAGGAATTGATTTAGCTCTGGGAGTCCATTATCATACGCTTCGCCCTTCGCGACCTCATCTCTAAAAGATTCACAGGCTGGCCTCAGAGCAGCCGAACCAAAGCTGAACCACTTTAACATACTGAAGTTGTCGCTGTGTTCTCTTACCTTATTGATTGTTTTGTCTGAGAGAAACTCTTTTAGGAACGCCTGGGCAGATTCTGATTCGAACTGGAAGATTAATGTCGAGTCTTCTCTGATGCTGTTCCATACATTCATATCATTGTAATCAAGATCTGAGGGGTTAATTCTTGGAATACCTGCAAGCCTGCAGGCTTCATTGATAACCCCGATTGTATCAAGACCAAGAATGTCAAGCTTAACGTACATCATTCTGTCAAGCGATTTCATATCCAGCATTGATACCGGATATTCGCTACCGCTTATTCTGCAAAGCCCGATTTCAGATTCAATGTCGTGGTCTGATACTAATACGCCCGATGGGTGTGTTCCGATAGACACATAGACTCCGGTGATAATATCTACATATCGAAATAAATCTGGATACTCTTTTCGGTAGCTTTCGTCAATGACCTGATTCTTCTTCTCGTCTAATGTTACCGCATCCGACAACTGTTGGGTGGTATCGAGTGACATTCCAAGGGCTCTGCCAACATCCTTGATTGCCCCCTTCATCTGAAGTGTATTAAACGTAATAATTTCGGCTGTCTTAATGTTCGAAAGCCCCATATGGTCTCTCAGAAGATATGTCTTAACGGCTGCCCTGGCAGAATCTTCATAGTCGCAATCAATATCGCAGTTGGTTACACGGCTTGGGTTCATAAAGCGGAAAAAGTTTAGTTGATTATCGATAGGATCCATATAAGTGATGCCAAGCAGCGCAGAAATTAGCGACCCTGTGCAGCTTCCTCTTCCATATCCTCTAAGGATTCCGTTTTTTCTCTCCCATTCTACCATATGGCGTTCGAGAAGCATGAAATCTATTGATTTGCACTTCTTATACACCTCGAACTCATCATTAATAATTGGTTTTAGTTCTGAGAGTTTGTGTCTCTTCCTTATGAAGCCGCACTCTTTATATCCTTCGTTGATTTTCTGCTTAAATGCTGCCTCTGAATCCTCGTAAATATGCGGATACTTCGGATCATGATTGATCTCAAACGATTCAATCATATCAGCCATTACATTGGTGTTCTGAATCGCTTCAAGATATACCTTTTCTGGAAGTGAATTCTGTTTTTTGTACGCTTCGACCAACTCATCATACGTTTTAAATGTCAGGTCAAAGTTATCCTCGCCATCAAAATGCACGTTCTTGCTTAGCTGTAAGATTTTACGAGCCTCTGCGTGCTCATCGTTAAGGGCGTGGGTATCAGTCCCGGCAATCAGTCTGATTCCATATTCTTTACTTAATTCATATAGCAACTTGTTATATGATATCTGCTCGTTATCTATGTGATGCTGAATCTCAAGAAAACACCTGTCTTTATTTTTTGTTATCCAGCTGAGATATCGCTCTACCACATCACCCTTGCCTTTGTGCAGAGGCCCAGCCAAACACGCAGTTGTAACGATAACATTTTTACTGGTCGCAAACAGTTCATCGAAGGTAATCCTCGGATCGTAATAGTAATGTCCATCTCGTTCGAACGACTTTGTTACCAGGCGATTAATTTCCTGCACACCATCATAGTTTCGTGCAATCAAAACCGTATGATAATTATCTCTGACCTTTTCTATCAGCGATGCAGTAAGGTATACCTCGACTGCATAGATGAACTTCATACCAGCGGCCTCAATGTCCACCTTTTTTGATTCCCATGCGAAAGCATTACCGTGTTCAGAGAAGCCGAGCGCAGTCATCCCACACTCCTTTGCTCTCTGAACATAGTCTTTATACTTGGTAACGCTATCAACCTTGAATACACTCAAGTCTGAATGGCAATGATAAATGGTGTAGTTCAAAGCTCTTCCATCTCCCACTTAAATCCACATTTATCACAACAGTAACATAGCACCCTGACGACCTTTGGCAACATCCTTACCCACCTTATATGCGTTTTTATAGTTGGGGTCGGGACTCGCAAGTTTCCGCATTTAGGACATACATTTTTCATACATAATCCTCATTTAACGCACTTCTACCTTTAACATTCTGAAACATTTCTTTTACACCGAGGTTTCCAATCGGCAATTCCAAAGTGTCGAGCGAACTTGGACTATAAGTTCCATTAACGAGATTAATGTAAAAACTGGAAGATGCTTCCTTTCCCATATAGAACTCATCCCAAGCATCGTCAGATACAATACTCTTAACATTCAGCTGTTTGAGAGCAAGATTGTCAAAGCTTACTGCTTTAAACATTTTCAAAAAGATTGGGAGACATTTTTTCATCATCTCCTGCTTTCTCTCAACCTCTACTCTTTCATCATCGTGATAAGTAACACCACGCCCCTTATCTTTGTATCCAAGGATTAGAAGTTTGAGATCTTTACCGCCAAGCATCAACATATCAGTCATAGTGACCACACCATTAATAACGTGAATAACGGCATTATCAAACTGCTTGACTGAGTCGATGAACTTCTCTGTAGCCTGAACAAGTGAGATACCAACTCCCCAAATTAGATGTTCATGCACGAGATAGTCAATGTAATCCTCATGCTTCTCAAAGTGACGCTGGTTAATTGTAGCATTAACGATAACGCCGTTCTCTTTCATCCTTTTAAGGAACTCTTCAAATCCATCCGGGAGCGGGAACTGCATATTGATTGCCATTTCAACCCCCTCTGGAATGTCATTTAGGAAATCCCAATCGAAGTTTGCGACCGCTCCATTTGGTGTACAATTAGCATAACAGAACTTACATCCGTTGTCGCAACGCTCAGAAATGCATACATCCATGCTCGACGCAAACTCAAAATCAAATTCATTATCATCTGTCTCCATGATCTTGGTTCCATCATCATAGAGTTCGATAGTCGCGTTCCCGTTTTTATACTTCTTCAGCAGCATATATTAACCTCTTACTTTTTTATACTTCGAATCTCATCAAATAAAATGCTAAGTTCTTTAGCTATATTAGCTATAAGTTGTAGTTCTGAATCGATTGAAGATGTATTTTCCCTTAATGTCTTGAGGGTTGTGGAGATTTTCTCTGATTCACCCATCGCTTTAATCATGTCCATAGTAACCAAAGGCCACGACATCAATATCGCCAGTCAGTTTATGGTGCTCCTCAAAACACTCAAAATCATCCATGTTTTTCCAATCTTCGTATGTATAATAATCATCTTCGTCTTCATTCCATGGAATTTTCTCAATCAATTTGCCTTTCCAACTATCCCAGAAAAGCTTTCCATTCTTAAATTCGTTCCATTCTTCTTGTGTACAAACAGTTATTGCATGTACCATAGATGAGTTTGTTTCAAACATACCAATTCTTACTTTTCTCATTAGTCCATATACTCCTTTACCATCATGGGCCCGAAGACGAAACTAATTAAAGCTGTTTTGTCGTAGATATCTATAAACCTTTCAGCCTCAGAATCCCAAACAGCCTGATGATTAATACATGGTTCGTTTTGATAGTTTATCACTATTCCTTTTGCACCGGTGTATTCGCAAATATATTCCTGAATAATGTAGAACTCATAATTCTCTTCTAGTTTTTTATCATTATACCAACAACCAGATGAATAATATATCTGCGTAATTAAATAAGATAACTTCTTATATTGTGTATCAAGAGGGTATTCAGTATTATCAGTAATAAAACCAACTTCTATCATTCCATTTTTGTTGATTTTAAGTTCTGAACTTTGGAGTAAACTATTTGGAACGACGAGACAATGAACGGCAGAGCTATTTGTTTCAAAGACTGATTTTCTTATTTTCCTCATTACAATATCCTCTCTAACGTATTTAGCATTCCATTGTTTTTGTATCTATCAAAAAATCTATATTCATCACCATCAATTACAATTACATACTTTGTGTTAATAATGAATTCCTCAAGAGTGATTCCTTCCATTTCGAGAAACAAAGGAAGTAAATCCGCTGATTGGTGGTCTATATACCCATATTCAATTGCGCTTTTATCATTCCATCTATGAGGAAGTTCAAAACCTTTAAATTCATTACTCGGATGGGTGGAATTATATGCTCTCGCAAAGATATCCTGAATTTCATCAAATCTATCTTCTTGATAACAAGCAATTGCATATTTAGTTTTATCGTAAACAGAGAACAGAATTCTCATAGGCGAACGACCAAATTCCAGTTCGCTATCCCAAATCGAAATCATCCCATTATCTCTGATATAGAACTCATATTTTGGGAACGCTTTTGTTTCTGTGGCGCTATTGATACAAAAACAATGTTCTGATGATGAGTTTGTTTCAAACATTCCAATTCTGATTTTCTTCATACAATCCTTTCTATATTTTCATATAAACAAATTTCTTTTCCAAAAGATTTATTAATATGATGATGTCCGAAATACCATCGTTTATAATATACTGAACTCTGTATATCTTGGAGATATCTATTTAAATCATTGATATCGCATTTTAAATTTCTGTACATATGCATAAAGATACTCGTTGGACAATCATGTGTTATAATATAATCTACATTATTATTAACAAATCCAAGATTACAAATGCCATTGTTCATTTCTTGTTCATTTGGCATTTCTTCTTTCCACCATGAGTAATGGTTAATACGAAAAAGCTTCCCTTGTATTTGCCATATTCTTGCTTTTTGAAGCCATCCATCTTCAGATGGGTCTATGATGCCATCAGAAATATCATGAGATCTTGCGCCACCAAATACGAAGAACAATTTATCTTGCAAGATAAATATTTCACCTCTTATAAGATGAAAAATACTATCTGTTATTTTATGTATTTTCCCACCTTGCCATACTTCAATCGGATATTTGTTTAATCTATCATAGTTCTCATGATTCCCATCAACAAATAACGTAGTCCATGGCTTATCACTTAACCATTTAAACCAGTATCTTTCTTCTGATGTGTCATGCCACAGCCCAAAGTCTCCACATATAATTACATAATCATCTTTGGTAGCATCTTTGCCTTCTGGAAATCTATCGGTTGAAAACCTTTTAAAATCTCCGTGACAATCTCCTGTGACCCAAATCATTCGTCCTCCAAGTACTCACACTCATGTCTAAAGTTGCAGATGTTTTTACAGAAAAAGAAATCTTCTTTATTCTCAAATGCTTCTTCGTTCATTATTTTGTCAATAAGCTCTGTTGCCCAATCCCATGCTTCCCTGTACTCATCCCAATCAAATGGTACAACTGTGAGGTCTCCGCTCTTAAAATGATTCCAAACTAATTTCTTTGGAGTCTGATTATACTTTTCAATGATTGGCGTACTATACATATAAAGCTGACGCTTATAATCACGAAGTGTATTAATCTCGCTCTTAAGAGGCTTTCCGTTTTTCCCAAGAAGCTTTTTATGAGATTTGTGATCCACTATAATTAAATCTTTTGTGTCTTTTTCTTGAAGCAGCAGGTCAATAAATCCGATAAACTCATTGCCGTTGCGTGTAAAATTAACCTTTCCCTCTGTCATCAGCACATTGTATTTATCCAGTTCATGCCCTGTTAACCCGCCCAGATAATCAATACACGACCAATAAGAGCTTTCGGCAATCGAATTTTTAACCTCGGATGAATCAACCTCGCTCCACAACTCGTCAAACTTCTTGATTGCATTATCTATTTTTAACTCGCCATTTGCCAAAAGCTCCAAGACTTTATGCATGGCCGAGCCGGTTTGTGAAAAAAAGTTATTATCCCCTTTTTGCTTTAATACATATTTTAAATAGTATGCATAGGGACATTGTTCAAATGCGTTTAATTTAGTAAAACTCCATATCACAGTAAATATCTCTCCATATATAATCTCTCCCAAACATCCTTTCCCTTATCAACCGGGGCTTCCTTTTCACCAAGTAGTTCTGTGTTGTGAATCATGTAGACATTAAGGAATCTGCAAAGAACATCCAACCCTTTGATTGAGCCTGGATCCACATCGGAATCAAACGCAATTACTACGTCAGCTCCAAGCTTAATAAGAAGTTTTATTTGCTCTGTATTAATGTCATGGCATTCTACAGATACTGTGTTTAGATATCCGTAATCGTAGGCTTTCATGCAGCTTTTAATGCCTTCAAAAATAATAATTTCATTTTCAGCAACAATATTTGGAAGAGCCTGTTGCCACCCTTGGAAATAATCAATAGTACCGACCTTGTAGTAATTAATGTACTTTGCAATTCCAAGTTCTTTGTAAAGCTTCCTGCGCGTTCTTCCTTTGATATTAATAAAGTTCCCATGAGAGTCGAATACCGGGTAGACTATTCTGTTTCCATCGTTGTCTACCCGGACATAGTAACGACTCATTGCCTCTGGGCTAATCCCTTCCTCTAGCCATTCCTGCGGTAACTCCTTTGAAAACTTATTGTAAATATCTTTGTCCAGTATCCTATGTTCAAATGCCTTGTTTTTAATTGGTGCCAGCGACCTATTAATAATTACTGTTTGTGATTTATAACCCTGTTCATCCTGCTTAACACCGGATAAATTTGCAGCCTTTTTAACGGCGTTCTCAAAGCTTAGGTGTTCGGTAAACCTCAACCAGTTGATAATTCCGCCACCAGCCCCGCAAGCAAAGCATTTAAACATATTGCGCTCTGGATTGATGCACAAGCTTGGTGTATCATCGTTGTGAGATGTGCTTGGGCAATGCGTAAAGTAGTTTTCTCCTCGCTTTTCAAAGTCGAAATGCAACTTCGCATACCCAAGCAAATCAGCTTTTTGGTTTATTTCTTTTATGTATTCAGGATCATACTGTTCCTGAGTCATGTCTTGCAGCCTCCTGGATAGTCAACCCTTTGGCCCACTGAAGGTCAAGATATTCGCTGTCCATCATAGATGGCCCAAGTCTGTTTAGCTTTACAAGCAGACCCATTGTTCCACAGTCGGCTCCATCTTCAAGAATTTGTTCTTGCGTTTTCTTGAATAGGTTACAAGAAACCGAACAATACCTTTCGATTGCATCTGATTCAGCAATCTCTCCAGACCTGCCGACCTGGGCGAATGCAAGAACCGCTAAATCAAGCTCGCCGCCGATTCTGTTCTTTAGGAAGTCGGTCATAGCTCCCATCTGATTAGACCTTCGTGAAGCCTCAACTTCATCTCCACCTTTAATATAGTCGTATATAACAAACTCAAGTCCATTCTGTACTTTCTGTTGATAACAAAGCGAGTACAGCTGATCCATATTCATTGATGGATTGAAGATGTGTGTAAGCGGCAGCTTGTTAATCGCTTTCATAGCATTGTCTACAAGCAAGTTTTCATCACCACTAAGTTGTTCGTTCTCTAGTCTAAGCGGCGGGATACCTGTATAATGAGATAGAACCCTAAGATAAAACAGCTTGTCTGACATTTCACTGTCATAAACTAACGTCTGGATTCCATGTTGTGCAGCATTTAGCGCTTCCAACATACCGAATATTGATTTACCTGTTTTCATTCTTGCCCCAACAAGAACCATCTCCTGCTTCTGATAAATGAAATAGTTCTTCAGCGTTGGGAATATCGACGGGAAACCATTCATTTCTCCAGCCGCTTTGCGTTTCTGGATATCATCCCAAATTGCAGTGCCAACCTCGCCGATCTTCCTAATCTCGTCATGCGAAATATACTTTGTGACAATATCCTGAATATCTTTATATACTTTCGAGCTTAATTTCTCGACACCAACGTCACTATTTGAAAGCACATATTGGATTGTTTGTTCTGAGTTTTGAATGATATCCCTTGCAACAGATAGGTCGATGATTTTCTTGACATACATCTTGTAAGCTTGCACATCGTCTGTCTTGCTGTTATTTGCAAGGTCAATATACTCTTGCGTTGACCTTAAGTTGTTTACTTTGGCCCACTCTTTTCTTACTCCGCCATTGCTATTGATTGCACTTTCAAGTTCCAGCGGCCCAATCTTTGATACGTGCTTCTCACGGAAGAGCTTTGATATAGCCCAGAACATTAGCTTGTTATCCATGTTATAAAAGCAGCGTTCCTGTAATGACGGTGAGTGAGCAATAAACTCGGGATGATACAACAATGTGCTGATAACCACAGCTTCTGCTTTGTTGTCTTTTATGTTGTCTAAGTTCATAATCCCTCTGTAATTGTTAGCAGTGTTTTTGGAGATACTGGCGTATACTTATAATCTTGTGGGGTTTTTTGTTCTGCAAGCGGAATTGCTTTGATAATTTTCTGTACTTTTTTCTTATTCCATGTGTCAATTGCGTCCTGATCCTTAACAAGATAGTACAGTCCATATGGTGCTTTGATTGGAACCTTATTTGATATAGCTCTCCTAAGAACAAACAATAAGAATTCTGGGTCTGTTTTACGGTCAAACACTATCTTGTTAATTACGTTTCTGAGCACAGGGATCGCAATGGTTTCATCGATTGATTCTGTGTATAGCTTTATAATTTGTTTAATTGCACTATTATATCTTGCACATTCGCTATGCATATAGCGCCCTTTTGAAACTTCAACTTCCGTTCCTGGCTCAATATCTCCACCACCAAAGATGCATCTGCTGTATCTGCATTTCATCTATATTATTCACCATCGATTAACGAATTGCGAGTAGCTTCTTTTTAAGTTCCTCAAGCACTTCCTGATCCTGGCAAAGCTTCGGGTCTCCGTTCTGTTCTGGCAGCATATCCTTGCAAATTTCGCTGACTTTCTTTTTCTGAGCTTCACCAATCCTGCACTTTTTCCCAATCAATTCATAACAAGAAGTCTGAAGCTTCTGAATCGCAATGTCGGCGTCGCTAAATTCCTCGTTGTCATATACGTGCAGGCCAAGACCGAAAGCAGCAATGTTCTTTACGATACATCTCATTGTTGCTTTATTGACATCCATAGATGTAATAGTGTCAAGCGTGACAGGCTGGTTCTTAAGGTTCATTACCGGAAGCCACATTTCCTTTACAATATTTACAGGGTCTGTTTCGTCATATGGAATATCAAGCGCATCATAAACATTCTTTGTTGTGAGTGTAATACGAGTTCTAACTTCTGCCGTATTACCAACTACCCAATAAGGTCTCGGTTCTCCATCAACAATCGTTTCACCAAGTAATACCTTTGGAATATAATCAAGTCGCTCAATCTTTGCGAATGGGTCTACCTTATGAAGTTCCGTTTCTGCAGATGCCCAAGACACATAATTTAAACCTTGCTTCTTTTTGATTTGGTCTGTAAGTGAGATTGCATTTAGCTTTGTAAAATAATTCTTAGTATTCATAATACCTCTTATCGAAATTTATATTTAAATGTTCATCTTCTTCGTAGCCTATAATTTGCAGCCGCCCACATGCTGGACAAATCATTAACTTGGTAATATATGTTCCACCACTATAGTCCAACACATACTCCGTTTCTGCCTTACAGTCTTTACATTTCATCTATTGAATCAACTATTTTTTGTTCCTTCCTTATTTTATTTATCTCATTTATAACTGTTCTGGCGTCACCCGTTGTGATACCGTCTCCAACAGAAATTCTAAGGCTTCTGTTGCATTCTTCATCGGTTAAACCCATAGCCTTTAACACATGACTCGGAGTCGCTTCTGTTGTATTGCACGCTGAACCTGCGCTCAGGTAGACTTTTCTTTTGCTGAGGCACTGAATCATTGTGTCGTTATGAATATCGAGCTGGAAATTAATAATGTTTTTCCATTGATCGTCATGACAACTAGCCCCATTGATTACCGCGCCGCATTCATTCACAAGCATGTCCTCAAACCAGGAAAGATTCACCGGCTTTTGGTCTGCATGTAATTTAACCGCTTCTGCCAGTCCTACGATAAGCGGAACCGGTTCAGTTCCTGGGCGAAACCCGAACTCCTGACCACCGCCGTACATCTTTTGGCGCAAATAATGCTGCTGAACATACTTGCTTGCATACAAAAATCCAATTCCCTTTGGCCCATTTATCTTATGGCCGCTTACGCTCATCATGTCGATATATGTAATGTCAATAGGTCTATGTCCAAACGCCTGAACAGCATCTGTATGAAAAACCTTTCCGTATTTATGACTTATATCAGCAATGTCTTTGTATGGTTGTGCTACACCAGTTTCATTGTTGACAGCCATAACGGACACCATTGATGTTTCCTTACTGATTTTTCTTTCGAAGCTTTCGATGTCAACCGTTCCGTCCTCACACACATCGGCAAAAAACGGATAGATTGCCGTTCTTATAATTGCTTTGTGTTCTATTGGGCTCGTAAGCACCTTGTCTCTTGAGAACAAAGCAAGGTTGTCAGCTTCCGTTCCACCAGATGTAAAGATGATTTCTTCGGGCAGACACCCAACGACCTCGGCAATATCTTTTCTTGCGGTATCAATCGCATCTCTTGCCATCTTTCCAAAGTGATGATTTGAACTTGCGTTTCCGAAGTATGTTGTAAACCAAGGTGTCATTGCATTAAACACATCTGGGTGAATCTTTGTTGTTGCTGCATTATCTAGGTAAATCATTAACCACCTTTCAGAATAGATAAATTTCCATTTGATTTCCAAGAGAAAAATGTGTCAGCTCTTTGTTTTCCGCTTCTACCATTCTCCAATTGTCAATTGTTACCTCGCCACCATTTTCAAGCATTACATCGATGCTATCGTCTGTTACATAAACATCATCTACAGTGTCACGAATTGTAATCGAGCAATCACTGTCTCCCATAACAAACATTACATCTGTGCCAATGCTTTTTAAAATAATTTCGTCGAATTCCATAGGCCCTCCAAGATGAAAATAAGTCGAACAAATGTTCCCTTTGATTTAAATTGTACCCTTTTAGTTTGCTTGTGTCAATAGCAAGTTTACATCTATTTGAATCACCACCGCATTAAGAATAGGTGGTCATTTGACCACCTTCCTAAAATATCGTAGATTCTGTATCGACATTGTTTTCAGAGATGTCTTATTATATCGCTCAAGAATATCAATAACCTTCTCTTTGTCGCTTGCCCGGTATTGCTTTCCCTCAAGCCGTTCGTTTAGGCTATTATAAAAACCGCTCATCGCAAGTCTTGCCCATCCAATACAAGGATTACCCGTCATATCTTTGATTGAATAATAATATCGCTGTAGAGAAGGGTAGCTCAGGATTCCGTTCCCTTTTGCGCTGTCAACAACTCTTAATATCCTTCCAGTCCTTGCGTTCATAAACACTCGTCCGTTTGCATCTTCGAATGAGTCTTCTTTCGATGATTCTATAGCTGCCATAATAAGTTCATCTGAATATGTGAAGGTATGGCCGGATGGAAGTGTGATCGTTTTATGTTCCTCGTCAATCTGATTTGCCATTGCCTCAAGCAAATCCTTCTTTCCGTAAGATCCAATCCCTTCATATGCTCCGAGGACAATATACCTCCACGAGGCTCTCTTTAATTTTTTAGCAATAGAATAAACTTCAGTCTTTGTTAGTATGCGTACATCTTTAACCCTGTCGGTAGCCGCAAGCGAACGAATGTCGTTGACAATGATCTGCTTTCCAATATCGTCATGGTAAACAGTCATCTCATAGTCTTTATAATACTTGTTAATTAAAGAGATAATTTCTTCTACATCTATAACGCCAGGGCACTCGCACATCTTAACAAGGTTAATTACTTCTGCGTTAGAGAATTTATATAAGTCTTTCTTCTCTTCTGCATCCGCAAATACATTCACATATTTTGATGAAAGAGTTTCGTTTGCGTACTTGTAAAATTTTGTCTCCATGTAGTGACCTCCTTTCTTTAATTATATTTTATTTACAAATTATTTGCAACATCTATATTTATTATCATTAAACATAAAAACTATTTGCTCCTTTGTTTGCCTTTGCGCTCGCCTCATTCTTATCCTGGAGATAGATTTCTGTGGTGTGTGGCGAAGCGTGGCCGAGGAACTGCTGAATATCATATACAGAATATCCGTTCTTCGACAAAAGCGTTGCCGTGCTTGCTCTGATCTTATGCGGAGTAATATGCTTTCCGGTTACATTGCATCTTCTGGTAATCATACTCTCAATCATATAGCGTGTCATGCGAGTTCCGTTTTCAGTAACAAACATCGCCTCTGTTTTTGTGTGCGGTGCAATAAGCTTGCGCTCATTAAGATAAGATGCGGCAAGTTTAAGTACGTTATCGGAGGGATAGAACACTCTGAACTTATTCTCCTTCTCAATAACTCGCATTTCCTTTTTCTCAAAGTCAATATCTGAAATATTCAGTTCATATAGTGCGTTAAGTCGCATCGCGTTGGTAAGAAAGAGAGCAAAGATAAGTTCGTCTCGCTTTGCAAATCTTCCACCGCTACGTCTGATTTCCATAATGACCAAGTCGATTTCGTCCTGGGTGAGATATGTACGCTTAACCTGGTCGGAAGGTTTGGATGCCGGTCTATCCATTTCGTCCATGGGATTATCTTTAATTCGCTTTGTTTTACGAAGATACGCAAAGAACTTTTTTAAACCTGAATATATCGCTACCATCCAAGAACCAGACGTTTTTCCATTGTTAGACTTCTCGTCCATATACGTCAGAACATCATCGTAGGTGACGCTTGTTACCGGCTTATCGAGCCAAGCAACAAAAGCAATTACAATCTGTAGATACGACTTCTGTGTCATAAAAGACTTTGTCTTTCCAGAGTGTACCATATCAGAGTAGAAACCACGAACCTCATCAGGCTGTCCATCAAGCATCTCAGCCATCTTTGCTTTCGCTTTCATGATGCTCTCTTCTCTCCCGGTCATGTTATTCTCCTTTCTCAATCGAATTCTTCTTTTGCGTTATCAATTGCATCGAGACTCTTCTTCAGCTTCTCTTCTAGCTCCAAAAGATGCATGTTTCTTGTTGTTCCGTACTTCTCGTCTTCAATTGCCCGCTGGACATCTTTTAACGACTGGTTGATATACCAGATTGCTTTATCAATTCGGCTTGCCGTCAGCTGATTCACCGTCTCTTTGTAATGTGGCTTAATTCCTTTTAGTTTCGCAAGCGCCATCATATCTTTGATACCGGCTGGCCTTCCCTTTTCATCTTCAACTCTCCAGCTCTTGTTTGCCCGGAGGAAATTAATAAGCTGCGTGAAATTATAAATTCCAAGCGCCGTCATGTCTGATAGGTAAAAACCATCGTCGTCGGTAATACCGATTAAGAACTTGTAATCGTTTTCAGTTTCATTAATTGTTGTATCAAGTACTTCCTGAAAGCGCTCGCAAAATTTCTCTCCATATTTCATGTTGATAATTTTTCCATCTTTCTCTTTGCAATAGCGCAACATCTTCAGATAAAAAGATTTTCCAAGTTTTTCATATACCTTCCTGAAACTATCATATTCGCTTCTTTGTGCTTTGTTGATTAAATAATATCGAAGCTTCATAAGATACCTCTTTTTTCACACCAGTATTTATTAAGCTTTTTATTCTGCTTGATATACTCATCGGTTGTCTGCAGTGCTATCATGTCGCCGTATCTTAAGATTAGATCGAGTATTTTCTTTGCGTTTCCAATTGGAATGTCGACACAATATCTTTTCTCTTCTTCGTCATATACCTTTTTCCAGGCGTCTCTTGCCAGTTCTTTGATGTCTATTTCCATTCTCCAGTCTTCATTCCAGTTAAAATCGCCAAGCCGAATAACGCTATTCATATTGTTACCTCCTTGGGACATAATTTAAATCTCTGCAATTCTGTTCGCATTCTTTTCTTGTCCTACCACTTGTAATCCAGTTGCCCCATGTATCTCTTGCAATCCAACTCACCGTTGGCGTAAGCATAAAATGACCTGTCATTTCTCTTGTAAGATATGCACTCTTTTTCGTTTTCACATTCATTCTCCTGCCACACATTGGGCAAAAATTATATCTAGGTTCACCCATTATTGCGGATGTAACCTTCTCTCCGCAGTTACTACAAATCCACGCATTTCCGTTGTATTCTGGATCGTCTTTCCAATATGCTCTTCCCATTATTGCCTCAATCAATCTAAATATTTGAAGCCCATTTTTCTGTTGCGTTCTCTTTTCTCTTCGAGGTAGCGCTCATGTCTATTGTAGCGCTCGGCGTATTTAAACACATCGTAGATAAACCAACCCCACATCATCACAATAAGCGCGGAACAGTTCATAATATAGAACAACGGGGAAAGAATAAGAAAACAAATAAACTCGACAATCATATATAACCTCCGTTTTAATCACCGTTTTCCACAAATTTCATCAATCATTTTATACACATCATTGATGGCTCTCTTGTAGTTATACGCACCATCAACTCTTACCTCGCTAACCCTATACTCTCCGGTGTGAACATATTCATCTCCCTCTTTTATTGAGTCTGAAAAATTCAGCACCAACAGCTCCTCTCCATGCGGTCTGCGTCTGCGAATATCAATCTCCGGGGAACCCCAGAAAGATCTAAGTTCAATACTATATCCGTCTTTCTTTGCTATGATATTTGGGATCTCGCTTTCGTCTTTGAGCAATCCATTCCAAACTGTATTATCAAACGCGTGTCCAGTTCCATTGTTTACAATGGTTAATTTTTTCTTATCCGCAGTTTTCCTGATGAATCCGATAGCTCTCGAAACGATATCTTTCTTTTTCATATTAAATAATCTCCTCGATAGCATTAGCTGCCTCATCAATCTGTTCCATTGCTTCGTCCATTGCGTCGATGTATTCCTGCATTTCCTCCCCGCGTTCTCCATCCTGGAACGACTCAGGAAGGTTGTCGTACGCATCCTCTTCGTCGTCCTTGCAGGATTCGATGATGCTGTATGCGTTTCTTAACATCTCTGCTGCCTCGCTCAGTTCCTTCCTTCTTGCTTTATTCATATCTTTTCTCCTCTCTTCTTTTATCGATGTACCTTTACAGTTATACTTACATATCTCTATTAAACCCCAAGATGTTTGTGATATTCCCTAATAATCTCACACGCCTCGTCATAGAAACTCTGAATGTCGTGTTTGCCATCCGATTCTCCGATCCATCTCTTAAAGATATCGGATGACTGGTCGTAATGATTGGCTCTCTTGCAAAGCTCAGTCATTGCATCGCCATCAAATTCGACCTGGTCATCAATCCATGTCATAAGCTGACCGTCAGTCCAATCATTCAAAGGCATGTCTTCGAAGTCTGGCTCCTCTGGAATATCATGAATCTCTTCTACGCAAACAGGATTTTCGCCATCTTCGATTACTGCGATATATGCGTTCGGCCCGTATCTTCTTGCCATACAAAAAGCCTCACTCAGACAAAAACTTCCTGTTCCCCAATCATTATCATCCGCATCCTGTAGTACTGCATACCACATTTTCATTTCCGTATCCTCCTCTTTGATATCAATAATAGTCGCTATGATATCTTTCTCGCCGTTTCTGTTGACCCAAATGTCTGTGCCATCGGTTCCCAAACTGTTAAAGTCTTCGTCAAAATATTCTTCTGCCCACTCAAGTAATGTACAAAAGCTAAGTGCTTCCAAGCTGTTTGCCTCAAACGTAATGCTGTCGTCATCTGCGAATGTAACAGTATACCTTCCCATTTTTATTCCTCCTCTTAGCGCATCGGCCAGTTATACCCATTTCTTTTCTTGAAGTCGCGTTTCATTTGTTCGCGTTGGTTAACTCGCTTTTGGTGGTCGGCAGCTTTATATAATACCCAACCCCAAAGCACAATTACTCCTGCGATACCTCCTTTAAAGCACATTAACGCACAAGAGATAGCAATGAGTCCAATGATTTCCATATTGCCCCCTTTACATACTCATAATTAATGATGCAACTACGTGTGCCCACATTGCAATGCCTACATGTTCAACGAACTCCTTTGCGCTTCCATTATAGCAGAGCCACACAACAATGAACGATATAATAACAATCTTAATCATATTCGACACCTCTCCTTTATACGACAATCATACTACTTGCAGTTTCTGTTTACAGTATCCTCTTCGAAAATATATCCATAATCGTAATAAATATCCTGAATGTATCCTCCGCCAAACTCTTTAGGCACAAGGATTTTATATCTATCACCATCTGTAAGGTTCGATCTCTCAGTACATCTGTCTGCTCTCATCCAAGAAAAGCTACCCATTAATAATCTCCTTTCTCATCTATGTTAATCATCATTAGATAAAATCAATACACCACCAACCAGTATATTTATCAACACATTGCTCTTTCATGTCCTCACTTGGGTCATAATGTGATGTTCTTACAGGATGTCCATCCCATGTACAATCAAGTGCATTTGCAAGTTTATTGCACAGTTCCTCTTCGCTTACAAGCAGCTCTTCTCCATCAGTCCACATCGGAATACTTCCGGTTTCGCTTAGCTCACAAGCTTTTGAAATCAGCTTCGACCACACTCTATCGTCTTCCATTTTAAGTTCGTCAGTCCGAATCCAATCAAGCAGTTTATCCCACATATTTCCCTCCTTAAAAGTGGATGTATCCCCAGCCAGTCATACGGTCAACATCATCGTTATCGATATCTTCTTTTACGCTGTAATAAAAGTACGATACAGCATCTTCTCCACAGAGATTATTGAATGCATCGGCCATATCAGCAAGATACTCACCAGGCATGAACAGCGATTCTCCATTCGTCCATAATTCAATCGCTCCACCACGATTTAATTCACAAGCCTTTTCGACGACATCCGACCACTCCCAATCTCCATCAAACCACTCTTTCGCTTCGTCAGTTGCAAGCCAATCAATAAGCTTTTTCCACATAATCATTCACCTCCGAAAAGTTCTCTCAGTTCGTTCAGCTTCATTCCCTTTATCTTTTTGTAGCTCTGATCCTTTGTAAGACCTTCTTTCACAAATGTCTTCATAGCTCTCTTCTCAAGCTTCTTCCGTTCTTTCTGCAGCCAATAATCATGCTCAAGTTTCTGAAGACACGGACAATTCTTCTCGCAGCACTGATGTTCTTTGACAGTAGCTGCAGTTAGATATCCCTTATGAGCCTTACTGTGACAAATTGCACACGGCTTTTTTGTTCCCCTTACAAAACTTATCTGTCTCATTGTTCACCTCCCTTCGAATTCTATCAATAAGATATTTTCCGTTTAGATTGGTCATTATTGAGAATCTGTCGCTCATAAAGAATGACTCACAATTATAAATCATATCCTTGTTTTTCGATTTAATAGCTCTTCTATAATCATTTGCGGCCTGCGCAATAACCGCATTTGCCAAAACCTGAAGTGGTGAAAGATTTTCACTTGTATGCATTAATATACCACTCCGTAAATAACATCATCTGCCTTTGCACGACAGAAAAGTTCTTCAGTATCATCCGCTGTATACTCGTTCTCAAATTCTTCATAGCTCTTGTAAGCACCATCTTCTTTAATGTATTTCTTCAGCCAGTCAACCGGAACAAGGATGTCCATAAGGTTGTCGTTATCTGTATGGTCTGGCTCAAGTAGGTCTCTGTAACAGGTAACCCATTCAAGGTTTGCTCTTTCAAGTTCGAAACAGTCAAGTTCCCTTGGGGTAAGCATTCTATCATACTGCAGAACTCCCCATGCCTTCCAGTTGATACAAGGAATATATTTTCTGTCATCAAAATTGTTATGCCAAATGAACTTTCCAGGACAAGTACCAATACCAATAGGACGATAGATAGAAAAATAGAAGTAATTCATAATCTCTCCTTTATGAGTATACTATTTAATTTGTTAGCTTGCAACATCATTTTTAATTACCGTAGTTCCAAATTCTTTGCTTCCCTTTGGTTGGGATCGGCGTTACCGGCTGAACATTATCAAGGATAAACGCGTACCTTCCAGGCTCATAAATTCCACTGATATACTCGGCGTGATTTTTCTTGACGTTATCAATCATTTCTTTTGTCATCTTTTCACATCCAATTAAATCAGCATAAGCAATAATACAACCAGGATGGATGTCGTTGTCTATCAAATTCATCATCTCTGGAACATTGCCTACCCAATCTCTATTCGGCCTCCCTTTACCAGCATGAATCGCAATCTTTCCTCGATAAGATGTTGGCCACGAACGGGTTTCAATTTTCTTAAATCCATTGGCAATCATTGATGCCCACGGCTCAGTAATAGTAATCGCTTTCATCTTCAATTTCCTTTTTATTCAACAGTATATGCACACTTACACTTACTCAGTACATACTCTTCGCTTTTATCTGACCACTGACAAGCACATTCGCATTTATCTTTTTCGTCACAATAAATACAACAATAAATACATTTTCCGCCTTCACATTCGTTCAAATGAATACTTGGGTCAAGAAAACACTTAATCATTCTGCTTCCTCTCTTTCCTTATATAATCAATACACTCCTGAACAAACCGAAACCCATCTTCTAAGAATGTGTTACATTCATTGCAAATATCAGTTGCGGCTTTCATGATATCTAATACTGTACAATTTCTCGGAAGCTCTCGTTCTCCCTCTGTGTCCGTTGTGTAGTCTGAGTTATCCCAGTCATCAAGAATTAAATCCATTTCATGATCACTGAGGTCTTCCGAGTTTTCGCAATCATAGATAAGCTCTGGCATATCATCCATAGAACAAGACACAGAAACAAAAATTACATCATCGATTGCCTGAATCCTAATTGATTCGATTTCTTTTTTGAAGCTACCCCATCCAGTATCAAAATCTTCGCCGCTCTTCAGCGCTTCCTCTAACATTTCTCTTACTTCAGGATAAAGCGCATCTTCTCCATCGAAAATTCCGTAGTGACCAAAGTCATAAAACTTACCAAAATCAAATTTCATATTTAAACCTCCTTTGTGTAGTCGAGCGGATTATCACCTTCAAAATTACGCCACGCTTCAAACGGCGCAATTTCCATTACATTATCAGGGTCTGCATAAATATACAATTCTTCTTCCTGTGCTTCGTTAATCAGGTGGTCATGATACAATCCACAGATGCAACCACAAACCTCTTCGATTGTATGTCCGTCATCAAACATCCTATCGATTCTCTTTTTGATTCTCGGGACCGCCATATATTCATAGGTGATATATTCCGGTTCGTAGTATGCCCAATAAATAAATGTAAGACGAAGCTCAAGCTTATAGAAGCAGACGTCCATCATCATTTCTCTATCATGAGAGCACAACTCCATCACATCGATATCATGCTCGTAATACCAATTAGTAATTTCTCTTGCGTTATCCGCGCCGATATCGTATCCAAATAATACATTTAACCAGGCGTATCTATCAGCATCATATAAATCCATTCCGTTATCGTGCATTGCCATGTAATAAAAATCAATTCCGAGTTCATCAAGGCCAGCCATAAAATCTCTTCCGACATTAATTTCAAGCCATTCTCTCTTGTTCATTTTTATATCTCGCTTTCACTATTATTTTGTGTTTTAACGGTTGATTGAAAGTCAGATTTTTAATGTTCGTCAATCGGGATTTCGTTTGCTCTGCATATCTCGATGACTTCCTTTCGTTTGTAACTAATCTTTTTTGTGTGTTCTTCTACATAAATATTTTCGTAAATGTAGAGGTCAACATCTTCTTCGCTTTCATAGTCGTATCTATAGTTTTCATCTTCTCTTACTTCGGAATAAGCCAGATCGAGAATAACATCAGTCCCCTTCGGTATAAAATATAAACCAATGCCAGGCGCACCAGGGTCATAACTCTTTTCCGCAATGATTTTTCCAGCACTTGTTTCTACAATAATCTTGTTTTCCATTTCAGTCCTCCTCTCTGATTCCAATCCCGTCTACTCTAAGTGTCATATTATTTATCATCCTTTGAATAATAACCATACAGACTTTTGTGTCCACAATCCCATGTGTCATAATATTTTCCATCAACACAAGCAACTACGTGATGAGCAACCTTAAGAATATATTTTCCTTTTGGATGGTCTTTTGCAAACGAAAGAACCGTAGGTCTCTTGCTTCCCTTCTTATTACTAATACCTGTGTATGTAAATCCAAGCTTTGCCATTGATTCTTTTTCGATATTTAAAGCACCATCAAAAATTGTATATGTTTGTGCTTCCCTACAAATAGGGATTGTTAAATCGAAAGCTTCAAGCCATGAACAATCCAACGTCTTGCTTAATGCTCGTATCTGACAATCACCAACCTTGTCTTTTAAATCTTTTTTATTCGGCTGATAATATACATATCTCTTCATGTTTACCCTCCGTTTATCAATTAAATACAATATCATTCATAATATTTCCAGACGGCTGAAAACCAGCTTCCTTGAGTTTATCTGTAATAATCCTTACAGCTTCTTCAGTTGAGTCCGCCTCAACTTCAAACTTCATAGATGGAGTCATATATCCTTTGATTTTCCTTTTGATTTCAAAATAATCCATCAGCTTCCTACATCCGAAGTCTTCAATCGCAAGCATGTAATCATCGGTTTCATCATCAAATTCTCTTGTAAATTCTTTTGCGAGTTCATAGATTTTGAATGACACACATCTTGAATCAACATCGAGATCGTAATCATGAATGAGCATGGTCGCAATTGTTGTAAGGTCATATATACACTCAGCAAGCCCATATTCATTACAATCTAAATTGTATTCCTTCTCATATGTTTCAAGATTTGCCTGCACAATATTTATAAACTCTTCCACTGTCTGCTGATTGCAAGGCGCTGCGAACATAAGAGATTTAATACCATAATTATTTTTGTAAATCCAGGCTTCATATTCGGTTCCGTTATCAACGATATCAACTCTAAACTCACCAGATTTATAAGTAGTAGTCATTATATTCACCCCCAACATTTTTTAATCGAAAATGATTTCAATTGCTTTACTGATTTCGCTTTCCGTTGGCACATAACTCTGGTCTACTTTGATTGCTTTAATAAGTGCAACCACCATATCCTCTATCTTGTCTGATTTCGGATTGTATTCGTAGTTCGCTTCGTAGTCTTTCATCGGGCAGTGTTTGCACCCATAATCACATCCGTTAAGATAACACGGGACTTCGTCTTCACTTTCAAAATACGGAAAACATCCGTGAAATTCCTTGGTAAGATCTTCCCTTATCATTGCTTTGTGTCTTGAGTGCGGATTTGGATTTGCAGGTGTAACATCCATACCAAAGCGCTCAGCAATACAACAGATTCCATATTCAATCTCATTATCCGACATACCTATCAGGTCTTCGAAATCCATTCTGTTACCTCCTTAATAAGCTCGTTCGCTTTGTCAATATACTCATCGTGTTCCGGGTCGTCCCATGCTTCACATTCCTCTACAATTTCCTTAAGCCATTTAATAATCCATTCAGCATCTTTCATCAGACCGGTCATAAAGTTCTCGACTCCCTCAACTCTTGAACTGAAAGCATCAGCATAGTCATATGGATCCCAGTCGTCTGCAAAATTATCCAGTTTAATTGCAAGAATATACATTTCAATCCTCCTCTCTTATGATGTCGACAACATAACTGTCTTCTGCGTTCCAGTCGTTCAGATCTTCCGTGTCTGCAATCACAAGGGCCTCTCTTTCGGCGCCCTCTTCAGTCTCAGCAAACACGGTAATTACAGTTGAAACTCTCGCTTCTACATACACACTATATTCATTCACATTTACACCTCACTTTTTATTCTATTAATTGTATTATCAACAGCATTTAAAAGGTCTGTTTTTGATTTATAGTTACCTGTGTAATATTCACAATAAATATCGCCAGTTGGAGACATTATTGTAAATTTAAAACCTCTCCCAAATAAACCACACGTTTCATAAATATGTATTCTATGATATATTTTTGCTACTTCTTGTTGCGCATAATAATATGCAGCATCATATTCTTTTAGCTTCATTTTCATAATTCCTTTCTGCATAAATTACGTGTTTATATCATCTATTTTAATTACCATTAAGCAAGCTTTTCAAGAGGTTCTAAGCCAATGTTTCTGCAAATCGTTTTCACTTCTTCATCACTAAGAACTCGATTCACCCTCATTTCTCCGCAAATAATCCAGCTACCTCTCATCTGAGCGGTTGTCTTGTAGCGGTAATATCCGTTGGGAACATATCGCAGACACTTATCTCTTGGCTGCTTTCCCATAGAGTTCGCGAGCTTCTGCAGATTCTTTCCACGGTATTCAACTTCGGCCCAAACGGTTCCCTTCTTCATGTACTTCTTTCCGTCTTTACCACGGCTATAAATATGCTCAACATGAGGAGCATCATCATTGAGATGCCAACCAGGACGATAAGCAAGATTGCCAAGCTTAGACTTGACATGCTTTCCATCTTCGGTAAGCTCTCCTGCTTTCGCTTTCAGCCATACGCCAATCGGAATAGCTTCGGTTGCATTAACATACAACGGATAGAGAGTCCCGTTTTTAATTCTGAACAGCTTATATCCTATCATCTTATCATCTCCTTTAATCACCATAGATTAAAACATTCCATCGAGCACAATATTACCGCCTTCGTCCTCAACGACATAGCTCACCGGGTCTTCACACCCAATCCGTTCGGATGCCATGCTTACTGCTCCGTCTGCATCATGAGCGGCAACAGTAACTGTTTCGTTTACCGTGTAACTAATCGTTACATTAAACGACTTCGCTTCGAAATCCCTTCCGTTAGCTGAATATTGACACCAACTGCACACCCAAAGGTCACCATCGTCTGGTCGATGCGAGACCTCCTCGCCAGAGCAAATAGTTTCAATCCAGTTTCCATTTTCATCCACAAGCCAATCCTCAACAACATGCGCACTAACAATAAACTTTTTACCACCGCACTTTGGACAAATTTTCATATCATATTTCCCTTCTGTATTAATCACCATTATTTAAAACATTATGCCCATTAATGTTTATAATAAACAACGTAGCCAATAATTCATTTAGCATATAATATTTCATTAACTCGACTAAAACCTGCCTTGCTGTAAACCCAAGATCATATTCAGAATTTTCACCGTAATCACCGATGTACTCGCAAATATGATCTATTCCATCGTTGTCATAACCATAA
>Ga0247611_10003268_pt1 | contig 24356 bp, 19 predicted proteins | sample 177DNAGHGhighgp2_FD_192422 | JGI IMG/M metagenome (GOLD analysis project Ga0247611, IMG submission 192422) | Sheep rumen microbial communities from Palmerston North, Manawatu-Wanganui, New Zealand - 1770 DNA GHGhigh gp2 | ecosystem: Host-associated > Mammals > Digestive system > Stomach > Rumen... | reverse complement strand
ATTCTATTAGTTATGCTGCATCAAAAGTGCTTTATGATGCAAAAATAATGCCTAAAGATTTGTTGACAATAACTGTTAGTACAACTGATCCTGCAGCATCTGCACCATTTAACCTGACAGTGAGAAGTTCACTTCAATCTAGTGGATCTTTAACAGCTGGAAGTGGTATGCTTCTTCCATATCTGGTCGATAATGAAGGATTTATTAATTTCCCAGTAGTAGGTAAAATCCATGTACAGGGTCTTACTAAACCTGAATGTGAAGAATTAATTAAGAGTAAAATAACACCTTACTTGGCAGCAACTGAGACCCCTGTTGTAACAGTACGTATGTCAAGTTACCGTGTCACGGTGATTGGTGAAGTTGGTCGTCCTACAGTTATTCCTGTAACAACTGAGAAAATGAGTATTTTGGAAGCTTTGGCATCTGCAGGTGACCTGACGATATATGGTAAACGTGAGAATATCCTGTTGATTCGTGAGAGCGAAACAGGAGAAAAGAGTGTACATCGTCTTAACTTAAATGACGCAAACATCATTAATTCTCCGTATTATTATCTCCAGCAGAATGATATCGTTTATGTTGAACCCAATAAGGTTAAAGCAAAGAACTCAGCTATTGGTTCATCAACAACAATATGGTTCTCATTCATTGGTATTGTTACTTCTGTAGCATCATTATTAGTTAATATCTTAAGATAATAGAATTGAACCAAGATATAATGAAGAGGGTACATCACACACTGATGTATCCTCTTTTTTGTTTTGTATCTCCATGATTGTGCATTTGTTTAGTCGCCTTAAACATATCATTTAGCTTGCGTAAACATATCCTTTAGCATGCGTAAACATATCGTTTGGGTCGTGTAAACCAATACTCTTGCAAAACTGGATTATGTGGACCGTCCGATAACAGATAAATATCTTTTTAATAATCTGTAAATCCAAGTGTTATGAAAAACATCAAATAACGTCGTATTTTTGACAGGAGGATCATTTCGTTCTCAGCACCCCCCATTATTATGGGTTAAAAATCGAATAGAACTTGACATGTTTGGGGCATACAGGTTCCCTACTAACTGATTTACATAGCCGGTGTTATCGTATGCTTCTTACGAGGTGATAAGAGAAATAGAAAAAAAGGTAACCGAAACTTTACTTAAAAATAAGTAAGTCCGGTTACCTTTCAAGTGATTAATTTTAGTTTTATAATCTAATGTAAACGGGCATGCTTAAGCATGCCCTAGTGTCTTTATTAATACAAAATTCACTTTTAATTACTCGCTAACAACAGCAGTGTCAGCAACAGTTGTGTCAGCAGCAGCAGCTGTATCAACAACAGTAGTGTCAACTGTTTCAGCCTCAGCGTTAGCAGCAGGCTGAGCATTGTTACCACAAGATGCGAAAGAGATAGCTGCGATAGCCACGAACATTAAAACTAATTTCTTCATTTTTCTAAGCTTTTTAAATCTGTAAAACAATCATTTATTTATTAAAACGATGCAAAGGTAAGTAATTTTTTGATATGTAGAAAACTTTTTTTCGACTTTTTTTTATGAATTTTGTAACAATTTTCTAATTATCTGATTATCAAATACTTACAGACTGCTAACAAAGGTTAATGTTTTTTGTGTCCCCACACAAAAGGATAAAATTGATGATTTTTTATAACTTGTAACGAATAAAAGTTGTCTATCTGAGAGTTTTCAAGTAACTTTGCATAATAATAGGATAGGATCTTTTTTTTCCGTATTAGTATATATGATTGATTCATCAGCTTTTCAAGATAAGAAGGCGGCTTTTTATACATTAGGATGTAAATTGAATTTCTCAGAGACATCGACTTTTGCCCAGATGCTACAACAAATGGGCGTAAGGAGTGTGCCAAAAGGTGAACGTGCAGACTTATGCCTGATCAATACATGCTCAGTAACAGAGATGGCTGACCATAAGTGCCGACAGGCAATTCATCGGATGGTAAGAGAGAATCCTGGTGCCTTTGTGGTCGTAACAGGATGCTATGCCCAATTGGAACCGGAAGAGATTGGGAAAATAGATGGCGTAGACTTGGTCTTGGGAAGTAATGAAAAGGCTCAGTTGATTCAATTCTTAAATGATGAATGGTCTAAAGTTAATTGTGTTGAACAGAATAATGCTGATTTGTCTGAGGATCGCAAAGCAATTGTTCATGTAGTCAATACTCCCAAAGATATAAAAACATTTGCTCCGTCATGTTCTCGTGGAAACCGGACGCGCTATTTCCTGAAAGTCCAAGACGGCTGCAATTATTTTTGTACATATTGTACAATTCCTTACGCTCGTGGTTTTTCAAGGAATCCTACTATAGAATCTTTAGTACAACAAGTTGAAGATGCCGTTGAGGAAGGAGCCAAGGAGATTGTGCTGACAGGGGTGAATATCGGTGATTTTGGCAGAACGACAAATGAGAAGTTTATTGATTTAGTAAAGGCATTAGATCTTATCAAGGGAATAAAGCGATACCGTATCAGTAGCTTGGAGCCGGATCTGCTTAGTGATGAACTGATAGAGTTCTGTGCTCAAAGTCGTGCTTTCATGCCTCATTTTCATATTCCTCTCCAGAGTGGTTCTGATACGGTTCTGAAGTTAATGCATCGGCGCTATGATACATCATTGTTTGAACATAAAATTAAACTTATAAAAGAGACGATGCCAGATGCCTTCATCGGAGTGGACGTAATTGTCGGGGCAAGAGGAGAGACGCCAGAGTTGTTTGATGAGTGCTATCACTTCATCGATTCATTGGATATAAGCCAGTTGCACGTCTTTCCATATTCAGAACGCCCAGGTACGGCTGCATTGAAGATCCCGTATGTTGTTTCAGATAAGGATAAGCGGTTGCGCTCAAAACGACTGATAGCCCTTTCTGATGAAAAGACCCATGGTTTTTATGAACATTATATTGGCCAGGAGGCAGAAGTATTATTTGAGAAAGCAACACGTGGGCGAGCCATGCATGGGTTTACCCGTAATTATATCAGGGTTGAGTTACCGCCGGCTCTTGCTGACGATGCCTACGATAATGAATTGAAGATGGTCCGACTGGGCGGTTTTAATCACGATCATTCGGCTTTGATGGCCACTATAATATAATAAGGTGAAGATGGATAGAATAGCAATTGTCATTCTGAACTGGAATGGTCAAAAAATGATGTCGCAGTATCTTCATACTGTCATTCGGTATTCTATGGACAAGGCTGTAGTCTATGTTGCTGACAATGCCTCTACAGATAATTCAGTTGAATGGCTGAAGGAGAACTTCCCTCAGGTGAAGATAATCTTACTTGACAAGAATTATGGATTTGCCGAAGGGTATAATCGTGCATTGCGGCAAATATCGTCAGAGTATTATGTCTTATTAAATAGTGACATTGAGGTGACCCCAGACTGGCTCAATCCCTTAGTTGAATATATGGATAATCATGATGATGTTGCTGTCTGCCAGCCTAAACTCCTTTCCGTCATGCATAAAAACCAGTTTGAATATGCCGGGGCAGCAGGTGGTTACATAGACCGTTTCGGTTATCCTTTCTGCCGTGGGAGAATATTTGAAACAGTAGAAGAAGACAAGGGACAATACGATTCCCAGGCAGATCTCCTTTGGGCTACAGGAGCATGTCTGATGATTCGTAGTACTGACTATTGGAGGGTAGGGGGATTAGATGCCCGTTTCTTTGCGCACAATGAAGAGATTGACCTTTGCTGGAGACTTCGTATCGTGGGAAGACGGGTTGTGTTTCTACCATTCAGTAAGGTATATCATGTCGGCGGTGGTACTCTTCCGAAAGGCAATCCGATGAAGACTTTTCTGAATTTCCGGAATAACTTGACAATGCTCTATAAATGTTTACCAGACAAAGAATTGCAATACGTAATGCGATGGAGATGGGCACTTGACTACTTGGCAGCATGGCAAACGCTTATCTTGAATGGAAACTATGGCGACTTTAAGGCGATTTATCGAGCTCGTAGGGCATTTAAGAATTGGAGAAAAGAGTTTAAAGAAGACCGCAGGCGTATTCAGGCTGAACGAAAGGGAACGGAGATTCCTGAAAGGAAAAAGTATTCCTTGCTTTGGCAGTATTACGCCAGAAGGAAAAGTCATTATTCGGATTTGTGATTGCAGTCCGTTGTTTATTTGCTTGTCTTTGCTGGCGTTTTCTTGTTCTTCTTGTTCCCTTGTGGTTTCTTGTTATCTCTCTTCCTTTTCCCGTAGTATCGTTTCTTGCCCTTCTTGTCTTTCTCCTTGATGGTGATAGAATCATAGTCGGGCGTTTCGCCAAATTCATCAGGCATGGGATTCTTTTCTATTTCACGTTCAAGGAATCGCTCAATGACTTTGAAATAACGAATGTCGTTCTCGTTGACAAACGTAATGGCTCTTCCGTCACGCTCTGCCCTTGCCGTTCTACCGATACGATGTACATAATCTTCCGCATCATGGGGAACGTCATAGTTAATAACCATGGAAATGTCGTCGATGTCTATGCCACGAGAAAGAATATCCGTGGCTACGAGAACGTCTATTTGTCCACTCTTAAAGCGGAACATCATCTCGTCACGTTCTGCTTGTGACAAATCGCTATGCATTTCACCACTATTGATATGCATCTTTCGGAGTTCCCGGTTGATTTCTTTTACCTTGTTGATTTTCCCTGAAAAGATAATCACACGTTTAAGGTCGTTGCTCTTAAACATCATGTGGATGATTTTCAATTTCTGTGGTTCATAGCAAACGTATGCAGACTGCTGGATTTTCTCGGCAGGTTTACTAACGGCAATTTTCACTTCCACGGGGTTGTGAAGTAAAGTCTTGGCAAGTTCCTCAATCTTTTGGGGCATCGTAGCAGAAAACATGATTGTTTGCCTGTTCATAGGGAGTTTCTTTGCTATGGTCATGATGTCTTCTGAGAAACCCATGTCAAGCATTCGGTCGGCTTCATCGAGCACGAAAAACGATATCTTTCTGGTGTCTAAATTACCCATATTCAGATGCGAAATCAATCGTCCAGGTGTTGCAATGATGATGTCCGCCCCCAAACGAAGCGATTTCAACTCTTGGTCGTATCTGTTTCCGTCGTTTCCACCATAAATGGCAACACTTCCTATGCCATCGAGGAAATAGCCGAACCCCTGCATGGCTTGGTCTATTTGCTGTGCCAGTTCGCGTGTAGGAGCCATGATGATGCAGTTGACGGCATCTTTTGGAAATCCTCCTTGGTCTAACAAGGAAAGAATAGGCAATAAGTATGCGGCAGTCTTACCCGTTCCAGTTTGTGCAATGCCTAATACGTCATTACCTTTTAATATTTCGGGGATACATCTTTCTTGGATGGGGGTACACTCTTCGAAGTTCATGTCGTAGAGTGCATCAAGTATATTGTCGCTTAAGTTTAATTCGTCGAAAAACATTGTTTTGATGTGTGAAGTGTGAATTACGATGTGTGAAGTGGTGCGCTTCGCGCAGTAATGAAGGCTTGATGGCTGAAGTACTTCTTTCCTTCATACATTTTTCCGCAACTTTGTTGCTTACTTCCACTTTCATAATTCCTCCTTCCTACTTCATAAATATCCTTCCTACATGTTAATTTGGCGCATTACGATAACAGAAATATGCAATTACAGCAAAAATCATGTTAGGTATCCATGCTGCTAATATAGGTGGTGTGTCGGCGTTGATGGCAAATGTAGCAGAGACAGTCTGGAGCATGATGTATCCGAAACTAAGTGCAAGACCTATTCCTAAATATAATCCCATGCCGCCTTTTCGCTTGCGGGATGATAGAGAAACACCGATTGTCGTCAAGATAAAAGAAGCAAACGAAGAGGCTATACGCTTGTGATACTCCACTTGATACTGGACGACGTTACCACTACCTCGGTCAATCTGTTTGGAGATATAGTCTTTCAGTTCCGGACTGGTAAAGGTTTCTTGCTGCCCCTTTGAATAAACAAGGTCTGTTGGTTCCATTAAGATCACGGTGTCTTTTCTCATACCACTGGTAATGTGTTCCCGCAAACCTTTTAATTGGCGTATTTTCCAGTTCGAAGCTGTCCAATGGTATTTGGAGTCAGAAATAGTATCATATTGAATCTCACTGGCAGTCATGTGACTTACAAGTTTCTTGTTTTCGAACTTGTCCAATGAAAAGCCGTATCCTCGTTTACTAATGTTGTCGTAGTGTTGTATATAAGCAATTACTCCTTTTCCAACTTGAAGTTGTACATTATCTGCTGCGGTATTCTTTTTCTTGTTTTTGTACATCGATTCAAAATTCTGTCTTACGATAGTACCATGCGGGATGACATACGCACTTAGGTAGAATGAGAGAGCAGAAATGAGAATACATGAAATCATGTACGGTCGCATCAGTCTCTTAAAGGAGACACCGGCGGCGAGCATCGATATGATTTCGGAATTACCTGCAAGTTTTGACGTGAAGAATATAACGGCAATGAAGACAAACAACGGACTGAACAGATTGGCAAAATAGGGCACAAAGTTCATGTAGTAGTCCAACACAATGGCCTTGAGTGGAGCATGGTATTGTGTAAACTTTGCCAGATTCTCATTTACATCGAACACAATAGATATTGAAATAATCAATGCTATGGAGTAAATGTATGTGCCGATGAATTTTTTGATAATATACCAGTCCAGTCGTTTGATGAATCTCCTTGGCAGTAGAAAGCCAAGCTTACTTGCAACTTTGGCTAAAATATGCCGAAGTTTTGCAATAAACCTTCTGATGGCTCTAACTGCTTTCAGTTGGCGGTGGTATTTCTTTATAGTGGAAAACTCCATTGATTAAATCCTTTTACCTAATTGCTCGATGACAGATTTCTTCCATGCGACAAAGTCACCTTGTTCAATGTGCTGTCTGGCATCGGTAACAAGTCGCAGATAAAAAGCGAGATTATGAATACTTGCAATTTGCATGGCCAATAGTTCTTGCGCTTTGAACAAATGGTGCAGATAGGCCTTGGTGTAGAGTAAGTCGACCTCGCACCCGTCGGGATCAATTGGAGTGAAATCCATTTCCCATTTCTTGTTCCGCATATTCATTGTACCATTATAAGTGAAGAGCATCGCATTACGTCCATTGCGGGTTGGCATGACACAGTCAAACATATCCACTCCCCGCTCTATTGCTTCAAGAATGTTCTGGGGTGTACCGACTCCCATCAAGTATCGGGGCTTGTCTTTAGGGAGGATGTCATTTACAACTTCGATCATCTCATACATGACTTCTGTTGGTTCTCCAACAGCAAGTCCTCCGATGGCATTTCCATCAGCACCTTTGTCTGCTATGTATTTGGCTGCTTCGGTACGCAAGTCTTTGAAAGTACAGCCCTGAACGATGGGAAAGAGTGACTGTTCATAGCCATACAGCGGTTCTGTCTCTTTGAATCGACTGATGCAGCGGTCCAACCAGTGTTGTGTGAGCACCAGGCTCTTTTTGGCATATTGATAATCACTTTGTCCGGGAGGGCATTCATCGAAAGCCATAATGATATCAGCACCGATTATACGTTCAGTATCGATAACATTCTCCGGTGTAAAGATATGTTTTGAACCATCAATATGGGAACGAAACTCGCAACCTTCTTCACGGAGCTTACGTATACCAGTTAGTGAAAAGACCTGAAAACCTCCAGAGTCTGTGAGTATAGGTCGGTCCCATCCATTAAAAACATGTAAGCCTCCTGCGGCTTTTAGCACATCGAGACCTGGGCGCAGGTACAGATGATAAGTGTTTCCAAGAATAATCTGGGCTTTCACCTGTTCCTTCAGTTCATTAAAATGTACACCTTTTACCGCACCACATGTTCCGACGGGCATAAAGATTGGGGTCTTTATCTGTCCGTGTGCTGTGGTAATCAGACCTGTACGAGCATCACTTGCCGTATCTGTATGTTGCAATTCAAACGTCATTTTTGTATATTTTAGCGTTTGTCTTCTTTTTCTTGATCAATAGTAAGATTCACGGGATGGTCGACAATCTCGTCAGTCAGAGCAAAATCCCATACATCTTTCACGTTTTCAACATAATGGAAACTGACTCCTTTCAAATAGATGTCAGGAATTTCATCGATGTCCTTCTTGTTGTCTTGACACATCACGATGTCTGTTATGCCGGCACGTTTGGCTGCCAGAATCTTTTCTTTAATACCGCCTACGGGCAATACCTTTCCACGGAGAGTAATCTCTCCAGTCATAGCCGTGTTCTTACGAACCTTTCGTTGTGTCAATGCCGATGCTATCGATGTGGCTATTGTTATTCCTGCAGAAGGACCGTCTTTCGGTGTTGCTCCTTCAGGAACATGAATGTGAATATTCCACTGGTCGAAGATTCTATAGTCGATGCCTAAAAGATCAACATGTGCCTTCACAAACTCTAAAGCGATAACTGCAGATTCTTTCATCACATCACCCAAATTACCTGTTAATGTGAGCTTACCAGCCTTTCCTTTACTTAGAGAGGTCTCAATGAATAGTATCTCACCTCCGACACTTGTCCATGCGAGGCCAGTAACGACACCGGCATAGTCATTGCCCTGATAGATGTCACGGTAAAAAGGAGGCTTGCCAAGTAAGTCTTCTATTTCGTCGGGCGTAATCTTCTGATAGGGTAGGACAGCATCACGGGCTTTTATCAATGCCAGTTTTCTCAGAGCTTTGTTGATCTGCTTTTCCAGTTGACGGACACCGCTCTCACGTGTGTATTGCTCAATGATCTTTTCTATAGCAGATTTGCTGAAAGAAAGTTTATTTCCGGAACTGTTGAGACCTGTATTGTCCAGTTCGCGAGGAATAAGATGGCGTTTGGCAATTTCTGTCTTTTCCTCCGTGATATATCCGCTAACTTCGATGACTTCCATACGGTCGAGGAGTGGACGGGGAATTGTGTTCAGGTCATTTGCCGTCGCGATAAACATCACCTTGGACAAATCATAGTCCACATCAAGATAGTTGTCATGGAAAGCATTGTTCTGTTCTGGATCTAACACCTCAAGCAAAGCAGATGACGGGTCTCCGTTTATGGTGTTTTGCGTTACCTTGTCTATTTCATCAAGTATGAAGACAGGATTTGAAGAGCCGGCCTTCTGGATGCTCTTGATGATTCTGCCAGGCATAGCACCGACGTAAGTGCGACGATGTCCACGTATCTCACTTTCGTCATGCAGACCGCCAAGACTAATCCTCACGTATTTACGTTTCATCGAAGAGGCAATGCTTTTTCCTAAAGACGTCTTTCCGACACCTGGAGGTCCATAAAGGCACAGGATTGGTGATTTCAGATCACCTCTTAACTTGAGGACGGCAATGTACTCTAAGATACGTTCTTTCACCTTCTCCATTCCATAATGGTCTCGGTCCAGTATTTTCTGAGCACGCTTTAAATTCAGGTCGTCATCAGTATACTCGCCCCATGGTAGATTGACCATTGTCTGGAGATAGTTTAACTGAACGCTGTATTCAGGTCCCTGTGGGTTCAGAATGTCAAGTTTGTCAAGTTCTTTGTAGAAGACCTTGTCAATTTCTGTTGACCAATTCTTTGTCAAAGCCTTCTCTTCCAGTTCATGACGTTCTGGTGATCCTTCTCCATTTCCTAATTCTTCCTTGATGTTCTTAATCTGTTGCTGAAGGAAATACTCACGTTGTTGCTCGTCAATTTCCTCTCTGGTCTTAGAACGGATGTTCTGTCGGAGTTCAATCAGCTGAATCTCTTTGTTTAATGCTTTCAGGGTGATGATTACACGTTCTATCATGGAGTCAGCCTTCAACATCTGGAACTTGTCGTTGATACTGAAAGGCATATTAGAGCATACAAAATTCACACAGAGAATATCGTTCTGGATATTGTTCATTGCAAACTCTGACTCATCGGGAATATCCTCATTCTCTTTGATATACTCACGAGTCCTGATTCGGAGATCAGCAACAGCAGTAAAATACTCTCTGTCGTTGGGGGTGGGAAGTTCCTCCCTGGCAGGTGAGACTTGACCTACCAGATATGGGCGCTTCTTCGTGAGCTCGTCCAGATGACATCTGCCTAATCCTTGGATGATGGCAGTGATTGTATCTCCCTGTCCAGGAATCTCAAGCACACGACCTAACTTTGCAAAGACACCATATTCAAATAAGTCATTTAGTGAAGGTTCATTAATGTCTTGATTCTTCTGACAGAATATGGCGAAAATCTGGTCAGGATTCTTTCTTATCTTGTTGATTAGATTCAGACTGATGGATCTTCCTATGATAATAGGTGAGAAAACCCCAGGAAACAAAACGATATTTCGGGTAGCCAGAATTGGCATCTCACCATCAAAGTCTTGTTCTAAGAATTTAGTGATGTCGCCTTCATAATCGGCAATCATCTGAATAGATGTATTTGTTTTCTTATTCATCTTTATATTTTGTTGATATCGACATAACCGTGCATCACAGCATAGATAGTCAGAGCAGAGACACTCTTAATGCCGAGTTTGTCGACGATGTTCTTGCGATGAGTGATGACGGTCGTCATTCCTATATTCAATTGATCAGCTATTTCTTTGTTAATCTTTCCTTGGACAATGAGCGACAACACCTCAATTTCACGGTCACTCAGAATTCTTCTTTGAAGGACCTTTGGCATTTCAGGGAGATTCTTTCCGTTAGCGTGAGCGTGTTGTTCCAGCATCAGCAGAGACCGGACGAGTTCTTTCTCGGGTACATTGATACATAGACAATGGAACCGACTTAGATTCATGTTCGGATTATGAGACGTTGTTAAGACAATGCTTTTACTACGTTGAGTTTCGAAAAAACTACGGTTTTCCAATAAAAGATTCATCGAAACAAAATAGTGCACATAATGTTCCGGGTCGTTTGCCTGCAATTCAGCAAACGAACCGAAAGTGTCGATAGTGAGTATCGGCATTATGTTCTGTAAGATCTGCTTTAGTCCTATTACAGCCAAAGTGTTAGTGTCGATGATGGCTACACTTGGTCGTCCGTCCATAATGAGTAATCTATAAGAAAGGAGTCAATAGATGGGCGAACCAACCTACAAACTTCTTCCATGGTGTCCTAAATTTATTCCAACTTTCTTGCGTAAGCTTAAAACAATCCTTCTTGTCGTTGTCAAACATGTCACACAGCTCTTGCGTAGTGTGTGAGTCGATAATGACAGCGTTTTCTTCATAATCCCAGTTGAGACTTCTTGCATTCAGATTCGCACTTCCTATAGTGCAGAATTTTCCGTCAACCATAATGACTTTGGAGTGGTGAAACCCAGGAGTGTACATCCAGACATCTACCCCTTTCTTCATTAGTTTGTGCACGTTATAGAAGACACAGTCAGGAGTGAGAGGTATGTCACTATTTGTTGAAACCATTATCTCTACTTTCACCCCTCTCTTGACAGCGTTTTTCAATGCTTTCTTCAATGTCCTGTTCAGTGTCAGATACGGATTGATGAGCTTGATGCTGTCTTTTGCCATGTTTATGGCATTTGTGTAGAACAGGCGGATAATCTTGTTGCTCTTTCGAGGCTCACGGTTTATAATCCCTACCATCTTTTTTCCCGCCGATTGAGTGGTGTCTGGCTTAAGCCCGATAAACTCTTTGGAACCGTCATGGTCTCGATAGAACTTTTCTCCGGAAATGTGTTGATCTGTTTCCTTGTTCCACATTTTTAAGAAAATATCCTGAAGAGTGTTTACTTCATCACCTTCAATGCGGCAGTGCATGTCCCTCCATGTTCCAACAACTTTTGTGCCATTTATATAATAGTCCGCCACATTCATGCCACCAGTATAGGCAATTTGTCCGTCAATAACGACAATCTTCCGATGATCGCGTGCAAAGACATGATTTATCCAAGGAAATGTAAGAGGGTCGAATTTGTAGATCTCTATCCCTCTTTTGCGGATGCTGTTTAAATGGCGACGTTTCAGCGGCTTATTATTCGAAGCATTACCAAATGCGTCAAATAAGGCTCGTACTTCTACACCTTCCTGGGCTTTTTCTGCCAGGATGTCGAAAAGAGCTTTCGCTATAGAGTCGTTCCTGAAATTGAAATATTCTAAATGTATAGAGCTCTTGGCCTGTCTAATGGCTTTGAACATATCATCAAATTTCTCCTTGCCACTCATTAATAGCGTTACTGAATTATTGTTGGAGAACGAAACTCCGTTTTTTCTTAATTCATTTACTATTGTGGAGTCGGAGGTCTGAGCTGATGTGTAAGTGTTAATGAACAGAAAAAGGAATAGCAGTCCGAAACTCATCTTCTTGTTTTTCCTGTCCACCATCCGCATAATGAATTCTCTCATTCTTGTTTTCTATCTCATATCATGCAACTGTAGTGGTCAACAACCCCTAAAAGGTGTCTGTCTTTATCAACCACCAGTACCGTGTGTACTTTGTGCTTGTGCATTATCTGTTGAATCTCTGTGATTTTGGTGTCAGGCAATACCATTTTCGGGTTTCGTGTCATGATGTCACTGACAGTCTTGTTAAAAAACTCTGCCTGCCATTTCTCCATAGCCCTACGGATGTCTCCGTCAGTGATTAGTCCTGATACTTTACCGTCTGTCAGAGAGATGCCTAATCCTAATTTTCCTTTGCTGACGAGGATAATTGCCTCACCAAGGTGCATCTCTTCAGGAACAATAGGCATGTCGTCTGATCGCATGACATCAGTGGCTGTAGTCAGCAGTCTTTTCCCAAGTTCGCCTCCGGGGTGGAACTTAGCAAAGTCGTTTGGCTTGAAGTCTCTTACTTGCATCAGGGCAATTGCCAAAGCATCGCCCATGGCCAAAGCTGCCGTCGTGCTACTTGTCGGGGCTAAGTTCAATGGACAAGCTTCTTTTTCAACCTTCACGGTGATATGTGCATTGCTGTATTTGGCAAGTAATGATTGCGGGTTGCTGGTCATGCTAATGATGGTCGCTTTCAGATGAAGTACGATGGTGATGAGTCGTAGCAGTTCATCCGTCTGACCGGAATTGCTGAGCGCAAGTAGCACATCATTCTTTGATATCACCCCTAAATCGCCATGGTACATGTCAAGGGGATTGATGAAAAAAGCAGGTGTTCCCGTTGATGACAACGTCGCTGCAATCTTTGCACCAATATTACCGCTCTTTCCTACACCGGTAACGATAATCTTTCCTTTGCAGTTGTACATCAACTCAACAGCTTTGTCAAAGTTATCATCCAACTGGGGAATCAGACCGACAATCGCTTCTGCTTCATCGTGAAGACATTGTGAAGCATATTGTCGAACGGTGTTTATTTTTTTTTGTACTTTGATACTCATGTGTTTACGCATTGATTAATGTGGAGACCAGTGCCTCTAATTTCTCCAATTCCAACATGTTGGGACCATCACTTAGTCCGTTGTCAGGGTCAGGATGTACTTCAAAGAAATATCCGGTAGTTCCAAAGGCCTTAGCAGCCATAGCCATTGCCGGAACAAACTGACGGTCACCTCCTGTCTTACCGTTACCTGATCCAGGACGTTGTACACTATGAGTACAGTCCATAATGACAGTGGGGACAATCTCCTTCATGTCAGGAATATTGCGAAAGTCAACAATCAGGTTGTTATACCCGAACATGTTTCCTCGCTCAGTCAGCCACACTTCCTTTGCTCCCGCTTCTTTCGCCTTTTCCACGGGGTAACGCATATCCTTACCACTCAGGAATTGCGCCTTCTTTATGTTTATAGTCTTGCCGGTCTTTGCGGCAGCGACAAGCAGGTCAGTCTGTCGGCACAAGAAAGCTGGAATCTGTATGACATCACAAACTTCTCCGACAGGTTGAGCCTGATGACTCTCATGTATGTCTGTCAGTATGCGCAGATTGTATTTGCTCTTGATGTCGGCAAGCAACTTTAACCCTTGTCTCATTCCTGGTCCTCGGAAAGAGTAAATAGACGTTCTGTTGGCTTTGTCGAAAGAAGCCTTGAATATGATGTTAGTTCCGAGCTTTTTGTTTATTTCGACCAGCTTTTCTGCTACAACACATAGCAGTTCCCATGATTCTATTACACATGGCCCGGCAATGAATATTGGTTTCATAGAAGTGATATTTTATGAATCTTGCAAAGATACTCAAAACTTATCGTATTCTTTGGGATTTATCTTGACTTCTTTTATTTTTAACAACTATAAAACAGATTTATATTTAAATTAACAATTGGGGCATGTCGTCCTGTCATAGAATGACGGTATCGGCATGCCCCAATTCAGATTGTAATTCGATTGTTATTCTATTCGCTCAAATCAATGACGAAATATGCTTTCTTACCTGTCGGATAGAGACCGCGGATGATGAGGACAGGCTCTTTGCTTGTAGAAGCTTCCTTAACTGCTTTCTGCAAATCCTCGATGCTCTGCATCGTTTCATCGTTCACCTTCTGGATGATAAAGCCTTTTGTCACACCTGCTTCTTTCATCTTGCCATTGTTGACCTTGATGACTTCAAGACCGCTGTTGATGTTCAGCTGTTCCTTCTGCTGGTTGGTCACAGGGCGGACGTCAGCTCCTAAGACATCCATGTCAGCCTGCTTGACAACTTTCGTGTTACCCTGGGCATTCTTTAAAGTGATGGTTTTTGTCGTACTCTTCTTGTTGTGAAGATAGGTGAGGCTTACCTTATCACCTGGACGCTTGCTTGCCATGATTTCCTGCAGCTCACTCATCTTGGTCACCTTTTTACCGTCGATGTGTGTGATGACATCATCTTTCTGAAGTCCGGCGTCAGCACCTGAACCTTCGCTGTCAACTTCACTTACGTATACACCTTCATTAGTTCCGAGGTCCACTTCTTTGCCATCTTCTTTCTGTGCATCAATATAATTGTGAACATCACCACCCTTGATGCCAAGCATGGCACGCTGTACAGTACCGAACTCTTTAATGTCAGCCACCACTTTATTCATGATAGTTGTGGGAATGGCAAAGCCATAACCGATGTTAGAACCAGTGGGAGATGCCAGCATGGCATTGATACCAACTAATTCGCCTCGTGTGTTGACAAGTGCGCCACCAGAGTTTCCCTGATTAATGGCAGCATCCGTCTGAATGAATGACTGAATGCCATTACCGTCAAGTGAGCGGGCCTTGGCAGAAACGATACCTGCGGTGACCGTGTTGTTGAGGCCAAGCGGATTACCGACAGCCAGAACCCATTCGCCAACTTTCAGCCCATCGCTATTTGCAATGGAAATAGCCGGAAGACTCTTTCCGTCAATCTTAATGAGAGCAAGGTCTGTCGTTTTGTCAGTTCCAATGATGCGGGCCGAGAACTCACGGTTGTCATTCAGCGTGACGGTCAGTTCGTCAGCACCTTCCACAACATGGTTGTTTGTCACAATGTAACCGTCGTTACTGATAATGACGCCAGAGCCTGTAGCTGTGCGCTTCGGAGTTTGTACTCTACGTTTGCGAGTGCCGTTTTCCCCTGGATTACCAAAGAATCCAAAAGGATCGTTGAAGAAATCGCTGAACGGATCACTTGGCACGTCTATAGTGGATATTTTGGAGTTCTGAACATATTTGATATGTACTACAGCAGGTAAAGCCTTTTCTGCTGCGTATGTCAAATCTACGGGCTGTCCGGCAACAGGCACAGCCTGATCAGCCGCATTTACTTTCATGAATGATCCTGCAGAGAGTGCCAATGCGCCAACACACATGGCAGCTAACAAATACTTTGAATACTTTTTCATCTTTTTATCTTTTATAGGTTTGTTTTTTTCTTTGTTTTATCGGTCTGCCTCTGTTTTGACTTTATTAAGCCATAGGGCTGATCATTTTATTTTCTGTGTTGCAAATATAGGAGCAAAAATTGTGAAACTGCCAAATTGTCGTGTTTCTTTATTCCATTTTAACATTCAAATTTAACATATTAACGGCTCTTAAAGACTAAGGGTGACAAATTTACATTCATTTAAAATGCTGTCGATTATATAATTTTTATTTCATTTTTTCATTTTTTCATTTGTTATTTGTACTTTTGCAATCAGAAAACAGTGCCCCGGTTCTGTCGCTGGCATCTTCGGATGCGAGAGGAAAGTCCGGGCAGTATAGGGCGCTCCACTTCCGAAAATAGAAGCTATTGGTGACAGTAGGTGTCGGCAGAAGAAAACAACCGCCTTAGGGTAAGGGTGAGAAGGTGGTGTAAGAGACCACCAGCTGGCGGGTGATCGTCAGGCTGTGCCATCTGGAGACTGCAAGTTCATGTATACCATCGTTTGAGGATTGCCCGTCCGACCTTTGTGACGATGGAGGGTAGAATGCTAAAGCCTTGAGGTGACTCATGGATTAGATAAATGACAGATGCCTTGTTTGACAAGGAACAGAACCCGGCTTATAGGGACACTGTTTTCTTTTGGGAAATCTGATAACAAATAAAGTGTATGGCTCAAATGGTCGAAACTGTCATCCGTTTCCTGACTGTTGACATCTGGCGTTTGTCAGCAGATAATACTACACGGATGCATTATTTGGGAATAAGTAGTCTGAAACGGCTTATTCTCGCTGTAAAGTTCTTTATCGACAGAGCTGTCATCGATGCTGCGGCTGCTCTTACTTATTCCACGTTGCTTGCCATCGTGCCCATCCTTGCTGTGGTTTTTGCCATTGCCCGGGGATTCGGCTTTTCCAAGTATATTGAAGAATGGTTCCTTGATGCTTTGTCCAGTCAGCCACAGGCTGCCGAGATTATTGTCGGATTTGTCAATTCTTATTTGATTCATACGCATAGTGGGGTGATTTTGGGTATAGGACTCGTTTTCATGTTATGGACGGTACTGATGCTTATCCATAACATAGAGGACACCTTTAATAAAATATGGCTGGTGGAACAGCCGCGCTCCTGGGTGCGTAAGGTGAGTGACTATCTTGCCATGTTTCTCTTGGCTCCCATCGTCATCGTGCTTACGTCTGGTATCAGCATCTTCATGGCAACCATTGCCAAGCAGATGGAAGAGTATATGTTGTTGGGTCCGATGGTTCGTTTCCTCATTCAGCTCATGCCGTATGTTATAATGTCGGCAGTGTTTATCGGGCTCTATATCTTCATGCCTAACACAAAAGTCCGGTTAAAGGATGCCATTCTTCCTGGCATTCTGGCTGGTGTCGCGATGCAGTTATTACAGTATTTCTATATCCATTGCCAGATTTTCTTGTCGGGATATAATGCTATTTATGGTTCCTTCGCCGCTTTACCTCTTTTTATGTTATGGGTACAACTCTCCTGGATCATCTGTCTTTTCGGTGCAGAACTGACATATACAAGTCAGAATCTGGAGGAGTTTGCCTTTTTGGCACGTACGGAAGAGTTGAGTCATCGTAATTACATGCTGATTAGCGCATTGATTATGAATAAAATATGTGTGCGTTTCAAGGAAGGTAAAAAACCTTACACTGCCTACAAACTGAAAAAGGATACGGGGATTCCTATTCGCATCATCAAAGAAATCCTTCATGAATTGGTGCAGGTACGGATTCTTTCCGTCACCTCGATGGACAAGAATCAGGACGTGACTTATCAGCCTTATACCTCTTTGGATCATCTCACAGTAGGGATGTTGTTTGACAAGTTGGAGGCGAATGGGAAATGGACCATTGATATAGACTTGCGGAAACTGGAACTACAGGGTGGATGGAAAAACATACTTATGGCTCGTCATGATTATTTTAAAGCGCTAAAGAACATACCATTGACTGACCTTTAAACAATAATTTTGTATTTTTCGCGTTATCTGATTTAGATAGATGTCTGAAATAATAATCGAAAGAAAATGACGAACTTACCTGATTTCATGAAATATAAGGACAAATTCAGCGAAGGCGGATTTGTGGAAAAGATAGCTCGCATTGCCAAGAGGGCAGGAGTGAAATTGGTTTATGCTGCTTTGTTGTTGTATTATACGCTGGAAAGCGACAAAGTATCGATTAAGGACAAGGCAATTATCATTGGTGCACTGGGATACCTCATCAGTCCTTTAGATGTGGTGCCGGATGCTATTCCTATTGCTGGATTAAGTGATGATTTGGCAGTCTTGGTCTATGTGCTGCATAAAGTATGGGGCGATGTGTCCGAAGAGGTGAAAGAAAAGGCAAGGACAAAGCTAAATGCATGGTTTGATGCAGATGAAATTATCCCTGCCGATGATATCTTTAAGGATAATCCGACCGATAATCCTGTTTAGTTCTCAACGGAAAAAGTATCGTCAAAAAGCACTTTCTGTGGATTGCTTTCAGAACGGAGGATGTATCTGAATTTGAAACCGGCGTCTTTGTAAATCTTTAGATTCGTAGACTCTGTTATCGCTTTCTTAAACTCATCGTGAAGCTTCTGCTTATTGTCATTGATGAGTTCCTGATTATCCATTTTATCAGTCAAGGTACAGTGGTTGACAAATGTCTTGGTACTACTGTCAAACGTCATGCTGTCTGTCCGGGAGAAATTGACAACTGGGGTGGGGCATAGCCGTTCCGTGAAATTCCGGGCCTCTTCTTTAGCTCTTTCTTCTAAGCTCTTTTGGCAGGAAGAAAGACCGGTTGTTATCATGAAGGCTATGAACAAGCCTATGATAAAGCTAATCTTTCCTTTCTTCATTTTCTTTCTTCTATTTATCTGAAGTCTCATTTTGCTATAGCAACGTAATCTCCGTTGCTATAGCAAAACTATTTCCGACTTGTTTATTTAGATGTTTGGAGTGTCCCAAATCTTAGTCTTGACACATTGAATGTTTTGAGACAGTCTGGCAATCTTGAGGGTGAAGTCACCTTCTTCAAGCGTCCATCTGCCGTCTGCTCCTACGAATGCCATGCTTTTAGCGGGCAAGCGGAATGTCACGGTCTTCTGTTCGCCTGGCTGTAACTCTACTTTTGTGAAATCACGCAGGCGCTTGTTGTCCGGGACGATTGAAGCAACCAAGTCACTGGAATACAAGAGAACGGGCTCCTTACCTGAAACGGTTCCGGTGTTCTTGACGTCTACGGAGACGGTAATCACATCATCAGCATTGAATGTTGTCTTGTCAACTCTCAGGTTGCTGTACTCAAAGGTTGTATAGCTCATGCCATATCCGAAGGGCCACTGCAATGAAACCTTGGCGTCGTAATTATAGGCGCCTGCCATCGTTCCCACTTCTTCACTTACTTTGTAGTCGTAGTTGGCAAGTGAATTGATCTCACGGGGATAGGTGTATGGTAGCTTAGCAGAGAAGTTGGCATCGCCGGCAAACAGGTTGGCTAATGCGTCAGCACCGTAGTTTCCTGGCAGGAAGATGTGTACTACGGCTTTGGCAAGTGGTTCAATGTCTGCCATCAGACGAGGTCTTCCTTCATTAAGGACAAGAATGATGGGCTTTCCAGTTTTAGCCAATGCTTTCACAAGGTCGCGCTGGTTGCTTGACATCCATAAGTCTGTGAGGTTACCGGGTGTCTCACAATAGCTGTTCTCACCGATACAGGCAATGATGACATCTGCATTGCTGGCAGCTGCCACCGCTTTTTCTATCTGTGGTTCATTCTCGTCATAGTATGCACCGTTCTCATTATAGGTCACGCCCTGCTCAAGGATAATGTTCTCCTTGCCGTATTTGTTGCAGAATGCCTCATAGATGGTGTTATACTTCTCTGCAAGGTCCTCTGCCTTTGATCCTTGCCATGTATAGCTCCATCCACCATTCAGACAACGCATCTGATTGGCATTCGGACCAGTTATCAGAATCTTCTTTCCACGAGAGAGGGGCAGGATGTTGTCTTCATTCTTCAAGAGGACTTCGGTTTCTTCTGCTGCTCGAAGAGCCTTTGTTGCAAACTCTTCACAACCGAATTTCTCATATCCTTTTCCGCCGGTATTGGGTTCTTCGAACAGACCCAGACGGTGCTTGACTCGGAGGATACGACGCACGGCATCGTCAATACGACTCATGGGAACTTTCCCTTCGTTGACAAGCTGCTTCAGCAAGATACAGAAATCCACGCTGTAGGGATCCATTGACATGTCAATACCTGCATTAATGGCAATGCGAATAGCATCTTTTTTGTCTTTCGCAACCTTTTCACGAGTGTACAGGTTGTTGATGTCTGCCCAGTCAGTGACGAGCATGCCGTCCCATTGCAGATCTTCCTTCAGCCATTTTGTCAGGTATTCATAGCTTGCATGAACGGGTACCCCGTTGATGCTTGCAGAGTTTACCATCATTGTCAGGGCACCTGCCAGTGCGGCACACTTGAATGGCTCAAAGTATTTTTCACGAAGCACTTGAGGCGACAGATAGGCTGGTGTGCGATCCTTTCCGGTCCATGGTGCACCATAGGCCATGTAGTGCTTCACACTTGTTGCCACATTGTACTTGCCGATGTGGTTAGGATCGTCACCCTGATAGCCCTTGATCTCTGCCTCGACCATTCGGGCATTCACAATGGGGTCTTCACCGAAGCTCTCCCAGATGCGCGACCAGCGTGGGTCACGTCCCAAGTCAACCACCGGATTATATACCCAGGGACAGTTTCCTGCACGGCTTTCGTATGCCGTTATCTCTGCTCCGCTCTTGACAAGTCCCGTGTTGAAGGAGGCGGCGAGATTGATGGGCTGGGGGAATAGTGTTCCGTCCTGCGTATAAGTGACACCGTGATTGTGGTCAAGTCCATAGATATCAGGAATGCCGATGTATTTCATCGACTTCTTTTGAATCAGCTGAATCCAGTTCTGCCATTGTGCTACGGTTGCCGCACGTGTTCCGGGGGCATTGAGGATGGAGCCGATCTTATATTTAGAGATGATGGTGTCGAGCATGGTCTCGTTCAGTTGCCAGTTGCTCTTGCCATTGCCTTCATAAATGTCAAGATTGTAGTTGCCCAGCCGATTGATAATCTCTTTGTCGGATTTTTTAAGTAAGTCGTTGATGTCTTTGTCTGATGAACCGAATCCCTTGAGTACCAGCCGGACCTTTTCACGGCTAAGCTTGGCATTCTCTGGAACCATTTTCCCCATCAGGTCAAGGTTCAGCTCAAGCATCTGACCGACTTTCTCGTCAAGCGTCATCTTTGCCAGTTGTTTTTCAATCTTTTCTTCGATTACTGCATCCCGTGGAATGGCAGGTTTAGTAATGTTTTGTGCTGTGATGCTCATGGTTGCACCCAACATAAAAGATAATAGAATGTTTCTCATCTGAAAGTATTTTTAATCGTTTATATCAAATGTGGTAAATGCTTTAGAAGACATTATTTATGAAATCTTCGCTACAAATGTACGAAAAAAAATCAGAATTGCTTCTGTTTATTCTAATTATTCCAAAAAAAAACGTATCTTTGCAACTCAAAGTATAATAACGTCGATGGACCACATTAGAAATTTCTGTATTATAGCTCATATCGACCATGGGAAATCCACCATTGCCGACAGGTTGTTAGAACGTACCGACACCATTCAGATTACTGAAGGGCAGATGTTGGATGACATGGAGTTGGAAAAGGAGCGTGGTATTACGATTAAGAGTCATGCCATCCAAATGGAGTACGAATATGAAGGAAACGGGGACAAGAGTATTGAGCCCGGTAAGTATATCCTTAATCTGATTGATACTCCGGGGCACGTGGATTTTTCTTATGAGGTCTCACGAAGCATCGCGGCATGCGAAGGAGCATTGCTCGTGGTGGATGCTACCCAGGGCGTACAGGCTCAGACGATTTCTAATCTTTACATGGCAATAGAGCATGATCTGGAGATTATTCCTGTGATCAATAAGATTGATATGCCCTCAGCCATGCCTGATGAAGTGGAAGACGAGATAGTCGAGTTGCTCGGATGCGGTCGTGACGAGATTATAAGAGCGTCGGGTAGGACAGGAGAGGGAGTGGATGAAATCCTGAAAGCCGTCGTTGAGCGTGTCCCTCATCCCAAAGGAGACCCGAAAGCACCATTACAAGCCTTGATCTTTGATTCTGTTTTCAATTCTTTCCGTGGTATTATTGCCTACTTTAAGATTGAGAACGGGAAAATCCGTAAGGGGGATAAGGTGAAGTTCTTCAATACAGGAATGGAATACACGGCTGATGAAGTGGGCGTGTTGAAAATGGATATGATACCCCGTCAGGAAATGAGCACGGGCGAGGTAGGATATATTATCAGTGGTATCAAGGATGCCAAGGAGGTGAAAGTCGGTGATACCATCACACATGTTGATAATTCATGCGACAAGGCGATTGAAGGATTCCAGGAAGTGAAGCCAATGGTGTTCGCCGGTGTCTATCCAATCGACCCTACCGATTATGAGAATCTCCGTGCTTCTCTTGAGAAACTGCAGTTGAATGATGCCTCATTGACATTCCAGCCAGAATCATCTGTTGCTTTGGGATTTGGATTCCGGTGTGGCTTCTTGGGATTGCTCCACATGGAAATCATTCAGGAACGTCTCGACCGTGAGTTCAATATGGATGTCATTACGACGGTGCCGAATGTTTCATACATGGTCTATGACAAGCAGGGAAATGAAAAGGAGGTGCATAATCCTTCAGGACTTCCCGAGCAGACAATGATCGACCATATCGAGGAACCATATATACGCGCGTCAATAATTACAACGACTACCTTTATCGGTCCCATCATGACGCTTTGCCTTGATAAGCGTGGAGAACTGATTAAGCAGGAGTTCGTGAGCGGCAACCGTGTGGAACTGCATTTCTATCTTCCCCTTGGCGAGATTGTCATCGACTTCTATGATAAGCTGAAGAGCATTTCCAAAGGGTATGCGTCATTTGATTATCACTTAGATGGGTTCAGACCTTCGAAGCTGGCAAAACTGGACATCCTGCTGAATGGCGAACCTGTTGATGCACTCTCTACGTTAACCCATCAGGACAACGCCGTTTCTTTGGGACGCAGGATGTGTGAGAAGCTGAAGGATTTGATACCCCGACAGCAGTTCGACATTGCGATTCAAGCCGCTATCGGGGCAAAGATCATAGCGAGGGAAACCATCAAGTGTGTCCGTAAAGATGTGACCGCCAAGTGTTATGGCGGTGATGTCAGCCGTAAGCGTAAGTTGCTGGAGAAGCAGAAGAAAGGTAAGAAACGCATGAAACAGATTGGTAATGTTGAAGTACCGCAAAAAGCATTCTTGGCAGTATTAAAATTAGATTAATCATATATAATATAGAAAGGAAGGAATATGAATATCGCGACAAAGAGAAGAGATATCGCACGTGAGTTAGCACGTAAATATAGTACAATGACCCATGAGGAACTTGATACGCTGGAAAGCATTCTGGTTCCCATGAAGTTTGCTAAAAACGAGATGATTCTGAAAGAGGGTGATATCTGTCGGAATATTTATTATATTGATCATGGACTGATTCGTCAGTTTTATTATAAGAATGGTAAGGAAGTGACAGAGCATCTGGGCGAAGACCATACCATCTTCATGTGCATAGAAAGTCTTTTTAAGGAGCAGCCCACAAAGTTACAGGTTGAGGCGATAGAACCGACAATCATCTATGCACTGCCCAAAGTCCAGTTGGAATCCGTCGCATTGCACAATGTAAACATTCAGATATTGTATCGTAAGATTTTGGAAGAGTCGCTGATTATCTCTCAGATACATGCCGACTTGGTTAGATTTGAGACAGCACAAGACCGGTATCGGAAGATGTGTAAGCTCAATCCGCAGGTCGTATTGAGAGCTCCGTTAGTTTATGTTGCCAACTATTTGCAGATGACACCCGAGACGCTGAGCCGTGTACGTGCCGCTGTGCTCTATGAAGACAAGTAATTTTGTCATCAGAAAACCTTCAAATTAATTGACAAAAACTTGTCGGGAAAAAGTGATGAAATAGAGGTTAAAAAGTGTAAAAACCGCATCTTCCCTCTTCATTCATCATTCCTCATTTTGCGAAAGCATAGCTTTCATTGCGCAAAACATAAGCTTTGACCGCCTCAAAGGTCATGTTTCGTCGCCTCAAACATATCCTTTGGCACGACGAAACGATACCTTTGGCACAGCGAAACGATACCTTTGGCAAATCCGTTTTTTGTAAATCGTTAGATTACAGATGATGTTTTTTGCAACTAACTGTCAGCCAACTTGTTACGAGAAACCTCAAAAAATGCGTTCTTTTCGACCGAAAGACACTTTCGTTCGCAAAGATGCCCTTAATTTAGGGGCAAAATTCGAATATTTTTTGACAAAATATGGATGAGCCATTTAGTGATTAATGGATAATGACACTTATTTGTCGTTTTACTAATGTAAACCATTAGTTTATGCTTTTTTCATGATTTAGGCACAAAATAAACGTAAA
>Ga0247611_10003267_pt1 | contig 24373 bp, 10 predicted proteins | sample 177DNAGHGhighgp2_FD_192422 | JGI IMG/M metagenome (GOLD analysis project Ga0247611, IMG submission 192422) | Sheep rumen microbial communities from Palmerston North, Manawatu-Wanganui, New Zealand - 1770 DNA GHGhigh gp2 | ecosystem: Host-associated > Mammals > Digestive system > Stomach > Rumen... | reverse complement strand
AAAGACCTCTGTCAAAAAGGCGACGCTCTGTATCTGCCAGTATATATGACAATGTTTTTGTGATAGCAATCACTCCTGTTGAAAGCAATGCAAAAGCAGTCTCCCCGCCGCCATGGTTGCGGTGGGGAGACTGTTTCAATAATTTTTACGTGCAATCCTGCTTAGAACAGGCTGGTGAGGCGCGGGTTGATGCACACGCCCAGGATGCGCTCGCGGTTGCCATTGAAGTCATACACTTTCTTGTCCTCGGGGTTGAAATACTTGAGTCCAGTAGTGTAGGTCTTCTCGGTGGTAGCGGCACCGAAGCCGAAGAACACATAGTGAGTGAGAGCATCGACCGCAAACTGGGTGGTATAGACTCCCTCGTCGGCAGTAGTGTTCTCTGGATTAGCTTCCATGTTGATGAAGGCGGTGTACTTGTCATAGTCCAGACCCTCGCTGGCCCCTGGCATGGGGTAGCAAGTGAAGCCGGGACCTGGCGTGCCGCCCTTGCACATCCACACATAGAGGTTGCCCAAGTCCTCGTCGAGCGTGAAAGCTCGTGGCTGGGTAGCCTGCAGCACGATGGGGAACGGGATGGGGCCGGTCTTGGTGGCCGATGCCTCGCCGATGTCGCTAGTGCGGAAGCGGTAGATGCCGTTGCCCGAGTAGTTCTTGCCCCACCAGAACACGCCGGTGCGGTCGAGGTAGAGACCAGTGTGGATGGCTCCGTAGGCGATGCCGTTGCCATAGTAGTTGAGCATGTTGTTCACGCAGAAGTAACCAGTGATGCTCGAATAGACCGTAGCCTCACGCTCGCCACGCGCCGTGAGCGGCATGCGGCGGATGCCGGTGTTGCGATCGGTGTAGTAGAGGTAGCCTGTCGCTTGGTCGGCAAAGCCCTGGAAGGGGTCGTTAAAGGCTTGGCCACCCACGTTGGTGACCATGGTGCTCACGTCGGTGCCGTCGGCAGTCATCACGCTAATCTTGCCGTCGCCCAGCACGCCGTTCTCGTCGTTGACGTAGTAGTACTGCTTGCCGCAGTCGAGGATATAAACATAGTCCTTGTCCTCAACACTGGCAAAGACCAGAGTAGTGGGCATGTTGCCCGAGCTCACGCCCATGTCGAAGGGCATGTTCTTGGTGCCGGCTGGCAGCTGACTCATATCCACGAGCTTATAGGCCTTGATGTTGCCGCCAAACACTGCGTAGTAGAGCGTTGGGCAGGGAATCGACGAGCCCACCTGCACATTGACATAGCTGTCCTCGAGACGGCGGTTCTCACCGTTGATGTCAAACCACGTCTGCAGTTCAATCTTCTGCGAACCTATGTTCTTGAACTTGAGCTTGCCAGGGTTGTCGATAGTGCCATCGGCATGGCTGTAACCAGTAAACTCGGTGATGGGTGTGCCGTCCTCAAGCGCTGTGCCCTCGGGGAAACGCCACACATACTTGCACTCCAGATCCTCAGGGTTGGGCAGTGCTATGTCGAGCAGCACGGTCACGTCGTTGATGACCACCGTCTCGGCACTCTGCTCCACCACGCTGAGCACAGGGGCGATGTCGTAGATGAGCAGTGGATAGGTGCGCTTGCCCACGCCATCAACAGTCAAGGTCACATTGTAGAGACCCGCCTTAGCATACTTGTGGGTGGGGTTCTGGTCGCTCGATGTGGTGCCGTCGCCAAAGTCCCAGGTCACATTGCCGCTCTTAGAACTGGTGTTGTTAAACTTAATAGTCGATACAACGTAGAAGTCGAGAGTATATTCATCACCATCAACATTGTAGGTGAAATCCACATCTTTGCCTCCAAAGTTGCCATACACCGGCTCCTTCTCTACGCACGATGCCAGCGAGAGCACCACCAATGTCATTAATGCTATATTTCTAAAAATCTTCATAACTCAAAGAGGTGTTTTAGTTAAGAGAAATTTGCTTGGTCTCGGTATCTTTTCCCATCTTGCCTGTCTCGTCGAAGACGCGGAAGGTGGGATAAAGGATGTAGCTGCGGGTGAAATTCACCGAGTAGTTCTTGTCGCTGCTGTTGTAGATCCAGTCTTGGAAAGGAATTTGGTTAATCAGGTCTTTCCAGAATGGCATGTACTGCTTGCGCACCGAGGTGATGCGTCCGCCAGTGTCGTCGCTATAGCGGCTATACACCCAGGGACTCGACTCATACACCTCAAAGACGTTGACACCGGCTGGTGCCTGGTCGGGGGTAGCAATCTCGTGCTCGGCCTTCACTCCAGCGTCATCCACTGTGATGTAGTAGTAATGGTCCACCACATCGGTGTTGACATACCACAGCTTGCTCTTCTCGCCACTCTCGGCATGGAAGGGCATTGAGAAGCCATACTTGGCATTTAGCTCGTCGAACTGCTCGGCAGTGAAGTCGTAGTTGATGTAGATGTTGCGCAAGTCGTTGTAATACACACTGTCGCGGGTCAAATACTCAACCACATGGTCAACAAACTCCTGCTGGAATGTGGCGGGATAGTACATATTGAAGCGCTCGGCGTCAAACTCCTCGGGGTCAACCCACGAGACAGGTGCCAGCGTTGACGACACCTGGAAGGAATCGACAAGCACATATTCGTGCCCGTCCCACTCGGCCTTGTCGTGCGAGAAAGTGGCGAGATGCACGCTGTTGCGCACGGTGTCGGTAGTGTTCACCGTCTTGGTGTAGGACAGCGATGTGGTGAGACGGCACGTGGCGGCAGCCGATGTGGTGCGTGTGACCAGTCCCCACACCTCGCAGTGGTCAATATTGTGGTCGCTGCTGGTGTAGTATTTTGCCTTGAAGTTGACATATCCTCCAGCCTTGGCCACGTCGCTGAGCTCCCACGACACCGTTGGCACCACTTGACCGAGTTCCATATTGTCGGCAAAGGGGTCATTCACAGCACATGCAGTGGCCATTACCACCAAGAGTGCCAGGGAACCTAATATATTAAAAATCTTCATCATAATTCTTGAAATTTATTTTATTCATTACATTTCTTGGTGTTAGTTACTCGCCAGTGAGCGAAGTCACCTCGCCATAGTGGTGCGCCCATATCATGGGTTCCTGCAACCACTTGTAGTTCTTGTAGGCACCCAGGCGCTGCAGCTCCGAGCGGTTGTATTTCTCCTCGGTCTCGGGGTCGTAGTTGAGGCGTTGTATCCATGTGTTCTCCTTCTGTGCCTCGGTCAAGCCGTCAACCCAGTAGGGGGCATAGAGGTTGTAGGGGCGGCGCAGGTTGGGATAGACAATCTCGTTGGCGTCGCCTATGCCATAGTTGTTGCGCTTGTTGCTATAGTGGTAGCGGCGCATGTCGGTCCACATCTCGGGCTGATATACTAAGGCTACATACTTCTGTATCATCAGGTCGCTGAGGCTGAACTCCGAGGGGTTGAAGAACCAGTGCTTATTGCCGCGGTCGGTGACCTTGGGCACACGCAGGGTGGCACGGCCGCTACTGCTGTAGGTGTTGTATTCCTCGTTGTTGAGGAAGGAGTTGAGCTGTCCGTTCCAGTACTGAGCCTGAGTGTAGCCTGGCACACCACTGACGGTACACTGACCAGGATACTTGTTGTCGGTGTTCTCGTTGTAGTTGGGGTTGGGGTACTTCTTGAGGAAGAAGTCGAGGTGACGCTCTATGTTGTGCTCAGTAGCTTCCTTGGCAAGAGCACAGGCTCCTGTCTTGTCGCCCATCCAGTACATTGCCTCGGCCTTGATGAAATAGAGCTCCTCCATAGTGAAGATAGGGTTGTAGCCTGCCGGGTCGCCGCAATATGCTCCCATGTAGAGGTTAGGATAATTGGCAATCTTGTAGCTGGTGCTCATGCCAATGTTGTTCTCGAGGTAGCGCATCTTGATGACCGATGCAGTGGTGTTGCTGGGCGACTGGGGGCCAGTGCGCGGAATCATCAGCAGCACGCAGCGGGGGTCGTTGGCATACCCCTGGAAGCTCGATGCGGTGCCACCATTGTAGGTGCCGCAGAAGCGCTCATTGTCGGGGGCACTGATGCCCATCACATCGACCATGAAATACTTGCTAGGGATGGCTCCGTCGAGCAGGTTGGAACGCGACTCCCAGCTGTTAATCACAGGCTTGGAGAGACTCCACACACAGTTCTGTGTGCCAGTGCCGCCGTCGAAGTTGTAGCGAGGCTCATTGCCAAACCACTCGCCATAGAGCAGGTCGCCCTTGCGCCACTGGTTGATGGCGGCATCGGCAGCTTGGATAATCTTTTGGCACATGGCTGGGCTACGGTCAATATTTGGTATGTTGCGCAGCAGCAGACGCGCCTTGATGGCATATACCAAGCCTTTCCACTTCTCGAGGTCGCCGGCATACACGCGGTCTTGAGCCGCGTCAATCACTAGGTTGTGCTCGTTTTGGGTGTAGGCTGGGTCTTCATAGAGGCGTATCAGCTCATCGGCCTCCTCAAACATCCACTTGTAGATGCTCTCCTGGGTGTCGTAGGTGGGAGCGTTGGTCAAGTAAGCCTGCGAGCGAGGCATGTCGCCAAAGGCGTCGGTGGTGAGCTGAGTTGACATCAGCTTGATGGTGCGAGCAATCAGCTCATAGTTAGGTGAGCCAATGTCTTGCGAGAACTGTATCAGGTTCTTGGCGTTGACGCCAATGTCGTAGAAGTGGCGGCGCCACTGCGGGTGGCGGTTCATGGTGAGCATCTCCCACTCGCACTTATAGGAATAGGCACCCACCGAGCTCTTGCCGCCAGTGGTGAGGAATTGCGAGAAGTAGTTGTAGTACTCGGCGTGGTCGTAGTTGATTTGCTGAGCATAGAACACTACCACTGGCAGAGCCTCGGTCACACTGATGGCGTGTGGCTTATCGGGGTTCACATTATCATCTAGGATGTCTTCGCAGCTCACACTAATCAAGCATGCGAATAGCAACACTGCTAATATCTTTATTTTATTCATGATTTCCATAGTTGTGAATGTGATTAGAACGATGCTTTCAAAGTGAAATTAAAACTGCGTGTAGAGGGCACGTTGTAGTTGTCGATACCCATACCGCCCGTACCGCCACTCACGCCAGCCATGATGGCTGGGTCGTTGCCGCTATACTTGGTCAACAGGAACAGGTTGCGGCCAGTGCAGTTGAGGCTCAAGTGCTTGAGCGGGCAACCCTTCTTGAGCAGACCAGTGAAGTCGTAGCCCAGGGTAACGTAGCTCAGGCGAATGTAGGAACCGTCCTCGATGAAGTTGGAAGAGACGGTGCTGTAATAGGTCGCGATGAAGTTCTGGTCAAGGATGATGGGGGTGGTGTTAGGCGAGTAGGTGCCGTCGCCATTGTCAACCACACCCTTGAAGATAATCTCGCGGTTGCGGTATTTGTCGTAGAGGTGGTTCATGCCGTTGGTGATGAGGCTGCGGCCTGTCACATTGGCCACATCACCACCCTTGCGGCAGTCGAGCAGGAACGATGCCGAGAAACCCTTGTAGCGGAAGTTGGATCCCAAGCCCAGCAGGAAGTCGGGCTCACGGTTACCAATGTAGATACCCTTCTGGGCATCGATGATGGGATAACCGTCGCTGTTGCAGATGACGTTGCCATTGGGGTCACGCATGTAGTCCTTACCCGAGAGGCCGGTAGAGGAACCATTGAGGCGAGCCACGGGGAAGATGTCGCCATATTGTGTTCCTTGTATCTCTATCACATCGTCGGGGAGTTTCTTCACGCGTCCGCGGTTGAACGAGTAGTTGAGCGTAGCAGTCCAGTCGATGTCGTGACTGCGGATTATGTCTTGTTGCAACGACAGCTCCACACCGTGGTTCTCAATGGTTCCCTCGTTGCGAGTCTGCAAGATAGTGCCCGATGCGGGCGACACGCGCACGCTCACAATCTGGTTATCGACCGAGGTCGAGTAGTAGGCCACATCGAGGCGGGTGCGGCTGTTGAAGAAGCGCAAGTCGGCACCTATCTCCCACGAGTTGGTCATCTCGGGCTCAAGCACTGTGGCGCGCGAGGTGGTGGGGTCGATGCCATAGCCAGGGTCGGGGAAGGTGGTCCACCGCTTGTAGGTGTCGGTAAATAGGTAGGCGGGACTTGTCTTACCCACCTTTGCCCAGTTACCACGCAGCTTACCATAAGAGAACCAGTCGTTGGTCAGGTGGAACAGCTCGCTGAAGATGACACCGGCGGTCACCGAGGGATAGAAGTAGCTGGTCTTGTAGTTCTGCTTGAACTGCGACGCGCCATCGTGGCGCCATGTGCCAGAGATCTGGGCGATGCCCTTATAGTCGAAGCGCAACTCACCAAAGTAGCCATACTTGTCGCGACTGCTGTGGTATAGGCTCATGCCGTGCTCGAGATAGGTCTCGGGGTCGATATTCTGCCAGCTGTAGAAGCCGTCTTGGGCGCTGTGAGAGTCGGTGAGGATGAAGTCGTAGGCTCCAAAGCTGCCCTCAATGCCTTTATACTTGGTGTATTCCATGCCGTAGAAGATGTTGATGTTGAAGTCCTCGGCAAAGGTGTGGGCATAGTTGGCAAAGAACTGCGCCGTGATTTGCTCGCCACGCGAGGGCTGGAAGGAATACTCTCCCAGGCGCGACTTGTTGGCGGCAAGCACCGTCTGCACCTCCTCGTTGTTGATGTCAACGAAGTCGGTCTCATAGAGGCGTGGCACAGTGTAAGCGTCATACATGGTGTAGCCCTTGTCATATCCCAGCTTGCCGGTGAACACCAAGCCCTTGATGGGCTCGTAGGCAATCTGGCCGTTGAGCATGATGCGGTTGCTCTCGGTGAGGCTCTTGTCGAGGTTGCGGCCGTAATAGGGCGATACCGTGGCACCAATGCGCTCAGTGTCGAGCAGCAGGTCCCAGCGGTCGTAGCGGTTAGCCCAGTTCACGGTGCCATCGGCAGTGATGTAGTCGCTCATGTTGAAGTTGCGACCCCAGTTGTAGATGGTTGACATGGAGTTGCCAAAGCCACGGGCGCGAGTGTCGATGAAGTTGAGCGACAGCTGTATGGTCACTTGATCCGAGGGCTTATACATACCCTTGAGGAAAGCGGTAATCTGGTTCTTGTAGTCCTTGGGAACAACGCCCTCGTGGCGGGTGTAGGCTACCGAGGCGTAGGAGTTGAACTTCTCGGTGCCACCGCTCACGCTCACGCTGTACTTCTGCAACAAGCCTGTGCCCAGGAAGTCGCCCAGGTTGTCATAGAGCTTCTGGTCGCTCTGCAGGTAAGGACCCCAGCCGCCACCTCCGCTGTTCTCCTTGTAGAAACCTTTGGAGCCAGGGGTGAACATGCTCTGCAATTTAGGAACTCGCATGCAGTTGCTGATTTCTACCGTGGCGCTGGCGTTGACCTTGATGGAGCCGTCTTTGCTGCCACTCTTGGTGGTAATCAGGATTACGCCGTTGGCGCCCTCCTGTCCGTAGAGCGCACTGGCGGCAGCGCCCTTGAGCACACTCATGGTCTCGATGTCATCGGGGTTGATGTCGGCAAGCGTGGAGCCTTTACCACGAATTGCCACACCATCGACTACCATCAGCGGCTCGTTGCTCTGAGAGTTGTTGACCGAGCTGATGGCGCGAATGATGAGCTGCGTCGAGGAGTTGGGCGAGCCACCACCGGTAGCCACTTGCAGACCAGCAACTTTTCCTTGCAGGGAGTTGGCAAAGTTGGCCGAGCCGCCGGCAGTTACCTGTTCGGAGCTCAGCGACTGAACAGCGAAGTTCAGCTTCTTCTTCTCCTGAGTTTGACCATAGGCGGTCACCACCACTTCTTGTAGCACTTGGGAATTGTCCTCAAGCTCAACGTTGATGACCTTCTGGCCATTAACCTTGATAGAGACAGGGTTCATTCCCACATAAGAGATCTCGAGGACTTCGCCATCGTTGACCTCAATAGAGTATTTTCCGTCAATGTCGGTAGCAGTGCCGCGAGATGTACCCTTCACCTGGATCGAAGCACCTATCACGGTCTCTCCGTCCGACTTCTGAGTAACAACTCCCGTGACAATGCGGGCATAGCCCGTCATCGCAATGACCGAAAATAACAGTAGGAGTAGCTGTTTTCTCATAATTTCTTGATGTTTGTTTATATTTTAATGTTTTAGTATTCTCTTTGCCGTTATTAGCTGATAATCAGCATCACCATGTGGTATCACTTTAACACTTTTAGCGATGAGATTATTTCAATTTACAAACTTAATCAATTATTTTGAATACACATTAATAAAAAACAAGAAAGTTAGCATTTTTTTGATTTTTTAGCATTAACTACTATTTTTTACCATCGTTAACACCACCGATACTTCAACGCTGCCAAACACCAAGAAATTAACATTTTTAAGTTAATGCACGGGAGTAGGTAACTGTTCACCTATTGCGTTGAGGACGCTAAACGGGTCTTCGACCCGTCCAGCGTCTTCGACGCTCACAGTGGGTCAACCTAATCGCGCAAGAATCGGTGAATAGTTACGGAAGTAGAATTATAAGGATAGGAGGAAATAGGACAAAAAATAAGCGCCAGATGGCGCTTATTTTAGACACATTACATGGTCACTGAATTGCATTATGCATTGTGAATTATGCTTTGTGCATTGTGAATTATGCTTTGTGCATTGTGAATTATGCTTTGTGCATTGTGAATTATGCTTTGTGCATTGTGAATTATGCTTTGTGCATTGTGAATTATGCTTTGTGCATTGTGAATTATGCATTGTGAATTAGCTCAGTCCCCTAAGAGGATGCTATAGACCGCTGTGACGTCGGCGCTGGTGATGTTGCCATCGCTGTTTTGGTCGCCATTGACGAGATTAGCGGTTTCGTTGTTGAGCAGGTAACTATATAACGTAGTCACGTCGGCCGCTGTCACCTCGCCGTCGCCGTTCACGTCGCCAGGCACTGTGAGCGTCATGGTATATTTTGCCAGGCCGTTTCCAGGCACATACATGTAGAGGTGCATCTCGTTGTTCTTGTCGCCAGGCACAGCGAGGCATGGTGTGCTCATGGTGGTGCTGTTGACCACGCCCATGCCGTTCTTGGGCAGGGTCCACAGCGGAGAGTAGCCCGCAAAGTCCTCGCCATCAGCATTCACCGCAACCTTGAAGTTGTGACCAGTAGAGGTCTGGTAGTCGTTGTTGGAATAGAGCAGGAAGTGCTTGCCGCCAAGCTCAAACGTGTCGATGCCGTCGTTGCCGGCACTCTCACTCATCAATGCCACATTGCTGGCAAAGCTGTCGAGAATTGCGCCAGTGGCAAGGCTGTAGATTGTGGGCTCAATGCCCGAGCCATGCACTATCACGCGGTCGCTGTCAAGAGCCTTGATGCGTGGCGAGGTGCCAAAGTTGGCAGCATCGGCAGGAAACATGGCTGCCACGTTCACCACACTGGTTGCCGAGAGCGCGCCATTGGCGATAGTCCAGCGTATGATCTCATTGCTGCGAGAGAGCGCGGCAAACACCTCGAAGTTGCCAGTGGTCACGTCGCCCAGCACGTCGATGTGGTCGATGCGGCCTGTTGACTCACTTGTAGATAGTGTGGCGCGATGCACCACAGCGCCCGTCTCGGGGTTCACGCTATAGATCACGAGCGGCGTGTTGCTGATTTTTAGCAACATATTGCTGATGAGCAGGTTGCCACCATCGTCAACGAGCACGTTGTTGCAAGGGAAGTAGTCGCCTTGCACCTCGGCGGGCAGCTCCAGGTCGCGCAGCCACTCGCCAGTCCTGGCATTATACACACGCAGGTAGCAGTCGGCATTGGCGGCGTTCTTGCTGCGACCAGTCACATACACCTTGTCGCCCAGCACGGCAAACGAGCGGTTGAACGAACCGTAATTTTCTTGCTCAAAGTTGTCATAGTTGCTCTTGACCGAGCGCAGCCAGTTGTTGGTGATCGACAAGCCCGCGGTGGTGGCGTAGGTGGCATTGTCAACATCGATTTTGCGCACATAGCCAGGCTCGGTGGCACCGGTGGTGATGGCGGTGATTGTGAACGTGCGGGTCTCGCTCACGTTGGGGTCGCAGCCAGCGGCAGTGGTGCTCACGCGCCAGTAGTAGGTGCCCTCGCCCAGCAACGCAATCACGCATTGCAGGGTGAGGTTACCGTTCTCGCTCTGAAGGTAGGTGCCAGTTTGCACCACGTTGGCAAACGCCGCGTCGCTGGCCACCTCGAGCTTATAGGTGGCAGCTCCCACATCGGCTACTACAAACTTGAAGTTGTCGTCAATCTCGGCGCCATTCTCGGGATAGAGGAGTGTGGCCTGTGGGGCGAGGTCGCGCTGCGCAGTGATGAACGACGCCACGTCGCTTAGCTTGTCAAACTTGCCGGTCTCCACCGTGGTCACGCGCCAGTAGTAGCGGGTGGCAGAAGCAAAGGCGCTAAGGTCGAGGGTGACATGGTTAGTAGCAATGCCACTTTGTGTAATCAACACATTGTTGAAACTATTGTCGCTGGCAACCTCAATCTTGAAGGTGGCGCCAGGCACGGCAGTCCAGCTGAACTCCTGCGACCACTGCGCCACAGCGTCGCCCACGGGCGAGAGCAGCGTCACCTGCTGGGCTTCGCCGGCAGGGGAGTTGAGATAGGCGGGAGCATATTCATAGTTGTAGCCATCCACACTCGTGACGGCATACCAGTGACCGGTCACGTACTCACTGGCCAGAGTCACGCTGGTGTTGTAGGTCACTGCCACCAGGTAGTCGCTCTTGATGCCCTCAAACTGCTCGCTCGTGATAGTGCTCACATCCACGCTGGTGGGAATGGCATAGATGGCATATTTCACCAGGTCGCCATCCACCAAGTCCCACGACAGGGTGCTGCCATTGAGGGTGAGGTTCTGGGGAGTGGAGAGATTGTCCTTGGGTTTCCACTCGAGAGCTGGCGGCAGGGCTTTCTTGGGGAAGATGGTCTGCACCAGATAGTTGCCCAGTCCCGTCATGCGCGGGCCGTTGATGTAGCGCGAGGAGTAGAAGTTCACGCCTGGGGCGTTGTTCTCGGTGTATTGGCGGCTGAGCTGCACCTGTGCCGCTATCTCCTGCCAGCTGGTGGTGGTGTTGCCATCGTTATCCATGAAGTAAATGTTCTGGCTGGCATAGTGGTGGCGGTTGAAGTGCTTAGCCACATAGCTCCACCACTGGGTCAGGGGACCAAAGGGGTTGGTGGAGTGGTTGCGCTTCCAGTAGAGCTGTGGCGAGATGTAGTCGATAGTGCCTTCCTCGAGCCATGCCAGCGGGTCGCTGAAGAGCGACGAGTACTGCCAGTCGCTGCCCGTGGGGCAAGGGTTCACGCCATGCTGCGAGGCGCTGGTCGAGGCTGTACCGGCCACTCCGGCAGGGCCTATGGCAAAACGCACCTGTGGCTTCACCGCCTGCACCATGTTATACACGTCGGCAACCATCTGGTTGACCTGCGCGCGGCGCCAGTTGGCAAAGGTGAGCGTGGTGCCGCTATCGCGCCATAGCTGGTAGTCGGCAGCGGTGCTGTTGGTGGGGATGCCGCTGGGATAGAAGTAGTCGTCGAAGATGAGGCCGTCGATGTCGTAGTTCTCTATCATCTCGCGGCACACGTTCACGATGCGCTCGCGCGAGGCAGGTAAGCCGGGGTTGAGCACGGTGGTGGTGGTGCCGCTGCCGTTAGTGTAGGTCAGCAGCATGCCTGAGTTCTGCAAAGCCTGGTCCTGGGCGGTGTTCCAAGTGCCGGGGCCGCCGTTGGCATAGCGATAGGGGTTCACCCAGGCATGGCACTCGATGCCGCGCTTGTGACATTCCTCCACGGCAAACGCCAGTGGATCCCACCCGGGGTTGGTGCCGCGGGTGCCGGTCAGGTAGCTCGACCAGGGCTCATAGCTCGACTGGTACATGGCGTCGCACATCGAGCGCACCTGTATGCACACGGCATTCATGTTTGTGCGGGCAAAGCCGTCGAGATAGTCTATAAGGGTCTGTTTTTGGCGGGCTATCACCGCAGCGCCAGTGCCGCGCTCGCTGGGCCAGTCGATGTTAGAGACTGTGGCAAGCCACGCCGCACGCATCTCGCGCTTCTGCTCCTCGGCCTTCAAGGCAGGAAGCACCAGCACAAGCGCAAGAATGAAGATTGTTAGTTTTTTTGCCATCTTATATAGTAGTTTTTAATAAATATTATCTTTCGACTGGCAAAGATATAACAATAACTCCATAAATTATGTCCCTAATCCTTAAAAAAGCATAATTTCAACAAATTCAACTGACACCTGCCTTAAAGTATCTATTCAGCGATTAAGCAAACAAATCGTCGAGAGTAATCAACTTCTGAATCACGCCCGAATGAGTGTTTCTCTCCAAACCGTAAGTAGTAACTAAAGTAAGCTGTATCGACTTCTTCATCTTTGTGCGCTCAATGAACTGCCGCAACTTGTTGCGAAGGTTAGCCTCATAATCCTTTGATATATAAAATGTATCAACAGAAAACTTTGCCTCACAAATGTTAATTGTGTTATCTTGACGGTCAATCAGCAAGTCAATTTGCGCTCCTCGTTCACCGCCCACACACCGCCAAGTGCTAATGCGCGTCTCAACACCACTAATCCCTAACGAGCGCTTTATTGCATCTATGTGCTGCAATACCAGCAATTCAAAAGTGAGACCTGCCCATGTGTAGAACTGCGCCTTACCTTGCATGGCTTCCCAGTTGCCAGGGGCTTTATTAACAAGAAATCTGAAATAGAAGAGTGTAAAGAAATCCACTAGTTGATATAAAGTGCTTTGACGTGGCTCACCAAAGAGGCTATATTGCCTAATAAAGCCGCATGACTCCAAGTTTTGAAGAATAATTGTCAGTTTGCTGCCCGATGCCAACCCTGTAGCCTTTATAATCTCGGAGCGCGTCATGCCAGTGTGCTTTTGGCTGAGCACTTCTACTACCTTCACATAGTTGCTCGAATCGACAAACAATGCAGCATAAAGATTAGCAAATTCCCTAGACAACTGCCCGTTATTCCTGAAAAATAAAGAGTCAATGTTTTGTGCCAGACTCAAATTTCGCTCCAGCAGCTCCAGGTAGAAAGGTATGCCACCCATTATCATGTAGCACACGGCAATCTCATACCGCGAGAGGGTGAAACCACGACTTTGCAGAAACATCTCGGTCTCTTTGAGCGTGAACGGCTCAAGAAAGATGCGACGTGTGATGCGATTATATAGCCCACCATGATTATTGATGAGTTTGTTCATCATCCACGACGTAGCCGAACCACACACCACCAGCACTATATCATGCCGAACGCTTGCCCATGAATTCCAAAAATGCTCCAATGCCGCTACAAACCCCGACTTAGGGGTATCCATCCACGGCAACTCATCAAGTAAGATCACTTTGCGTTTCTTGTCACTCTGTTTAATGACTTGGCGCAGAAGCATGAATACTTCAATCCAATCCTTTGGCTCTGACTCACCATGCACCATCAAGCCCTGGTCGAGCAAATCAACATAAAACGACTTGATTTGCTGCCTCATGGGCTGCTTGGCAAGGCCAGCAGTTTGAAATACCAACACATCTTCATAATACTCCCTGATAAGGAAGGTTTTTCCTACACGGCGGCGCCCACACACAGCCACAAACTCACTCTTACTTGAGTAATATATATCTCGCAGGAGCTCTTTCTCGGCCTTACGACCAATTATTAAATCTTTCATATATTCTATATTTTGCCACAAAGATACAAAAAAAATAGTTCGTGGCAAATTATAAGGGGATAAATTGCCACGAATGGTGTAAATTTAGGCTCCGTGGCAGATTATAGGGGGATAAATTGCCACGAAGGGGCAAAATTTAGGTTTCGTGGCAGATTATAGCAACAAGTCATGAAAAAATACCATCGTTTTTGTAGCATATAGTCGCCTGAAAAAATGCCAGACGACAAAAACACTATCAAAATCCATTGTTGTCTTAAATAACAAGAGGGGGGGCGCCGCCGGCGACAAGTTTGCAGTTATCATGTACCCCCTTTGACACTTGTTCCTCCAGCTGAAATCAGCCTCACAAAATGAAACAATGGGGTCAGACCCCGTTGTTTCATTTTTCTCTGAGTCCACTGTAAAAGGTTCACATTTTGAGCCTATCGTCCCAAAAATGAACAAGGCAAAAAATTAGTTTAATTCGCATAATTCGCCGTTTTTTAAAAGTGGATAGAGCTTATCGTTTTTAATCGCCTGTAAAACCTGCCGCGAAGGGCTGCTATGCCCTCGAAGCCTGCTGGTGCTGTTTCGCTGAGCGATAGTGGCAATTTACATAATAATTCGGCCAAAAAATTTCGTTCCTTCTTTTATTCTCTTGCACAATTAATTAAAAATCTTTACTTTTGCGCAATAATCAACAACTACAAGAATATGAATAAGCTATTTATCACCGCGCTGCTCGCAGCTGTGGCAGCGATAGGATATAACGCCAGTGCGCTCACTGGCGATGTGAACGGCGATGGAACGGTAACTGCCGCCGACGTGACGGCACTCTATGACTACCTGCTCAACAACGACAGCAGCCATCTCGTCAATGGCGACCAAAACGGCGACGGCATCATCACCGCAGCCGACGTGACTACAGTATATGACGCCCTGCTGAACAGCGCAGACCCCGACCCGGGTCTGCCCGATTTCACGGTCAACGTGGTGTATGACGGCAACAGCGCCACTGTCACCGTAGCTAAGAACATCGAGGACCAGATGACGGTAGCCGTCAATGGCGCACACGTCAACATTGTGGCCAACCCCTCGCTGCAAGACTCTGTAATCTACAACCTGAGCGGCACCACTGGCAACGGCTCGTTCTACATGGATGGCGACTATAAGTGCTATGTGAACCTCACCGACCTGAGCATCCACAACCCCGACAGCGCAGCCATCAACATCGACAACGGCAAGCGCATCGACATCACCCTCAACGGCAACAACACCCTCACCGACGCCACTGCCGCAGAGCAGAGGGCCTGCTGCTTCATCAACGGCCATGCCGTGATTGCTGGCACGGGAACTCTTACCCTCACGGGCAACAGCAAGCATGCCTACTTCAGCGACGAATACACGCGCATCACCAGCGGCAACATCGTCGTGACCAACTCGGTGAGCGACGGCTTGCACATCAACCAATACTTCCAGATGGACGGCGGCACTGTGACCATCAGCACCACTGGCGGTGACGGCATCGATGTGGGATGCACTAAAGACGTCACCGACAGCAAGAACGGCGAGTTTATCATCAACGACGGCACCCTCAGCATCACCACCACGGGCAATGCCGTGAAAGGCATCAAGTGCGAGTCGATAATGACCATAGCCGGTGGCTCTATCACTGCCTCCACCAGCGGCAACGCGGTGTATGACCCCGACAAGACCGACCTCAGCAGCTGCGCAGCCATCAAGTGCGACAGCACCTTCAACATGAGCGACGGCACCATCTACCTCACCAGCACCGGCTTGGGAGGCAAGGGCCTGAACAGCGATGGCAGCGTCAACATCAGCGGCGGCACGTTTACTGCCGTCACCACGGGCGACGTGTATGAGTACTCTTCGCTGCTCGACACCAAAGCCGGCGGCGTGAAGGCCGACGGTGCCATCACCATCACCGGCGGCGTCGTGCGCGTGGCAGCCAGCAAATATGACGCTCGTGCTTTTAACGGCGAGTGCGGCTTCTTCACCAACGGCGGCTACATACTGGGCATTGGCGGCAGATCCTCAACAGTGTCGCAGGGCTACACACAGCGTTACAAGTACCTGCGCAACCAGGTCATCACCGCCGGCTCTACCTACTCCTGCGAGGGCATCACCTTTGCCATTCCAGCCATCTACAACAACGCCGCAGCACTGGTAGTGGTCTCCACTCCTAATCTCTAAGCGGCGCTTCGTTTATCATTTATGGTTTATCGTTTATGGTTTATCGTTTATGGAAGACAGTGATGAGACTAGACGTCCTAGATAATCTAGAATCTCTAGAGAACTCTTAACTGTGAACTATTAACTCTTAACTATTTTCTATCAACTACTCTCTATTAGCTATTTTCTATCAACTACTCTCTATTAGCTATTTTCTATCAACTATTCTCTATTAGCTATTCTCTATTAGCTATTTTCTATTAGCTATTTTCTATTAGCTATAAACTATTAACTCTCTTGGACTCTACTCAAAATATCACACAACAGCCGTCGCTGGCCATCGACATCGACAGCGGCAGCCTCACCTATCTCGCTCATGGCAGCGGCATCAAGCCCGTCATGGCGACGATAGACTTTGACAACGCCGGCACCGGCATGAAGCAGGAGCTGGAGAATGCCGTCTATGACACTCCCCTACTGCTCGACGACTACCACCACACCACCATCGCGCTACATGCGCAGCACTTTGTGGTGATGCCCGCCGAGCTTGTGCCAGCGGCAAGCCAGGTGTTCCAGGCGTCATTCTCCAGCCTCGACGGCGAACTGATGACATGCCTGGTGAAGAACACCGATGCCGCCATAGCCTGCGACGTGCCACAGGGCGTGATGGCGTTCCTCCAGCGCACCTTTGGCAACCCCGAGCTGCTGCACCACCTGGCACCACTTATCGCTTACTGTGCCGCGGCCTACGCCGACGACAACGGTTGCCTACACATTAATATAAATGACAACGTGGCCCACATCGTGGCCACACGCGGTGGCAAGCTGCAGCTGGCCAACTCCTACCCCTACCGCTCGCTCGACGACGTGCTATACTTCGCCCTAGCGGCATTCAAGGAGTGCCACTTCGACCCTCATGCCGACAAGGTGCTGCTCACCGGCGACAACCACCTGCGCGCCACGCTCACCGAGCAGCTGCGAGAGCGCATAGCCCACGTCATGCCCGAAGTGTTCCCGCCACAGGCCCTTACACTAGGCAAGGAGGCAATGACCATGCCATTTAGCATCATCGCCACCGCCTTTTATTCAAGTTTCTAGAAACTTGAAGGTTAGAGAATAAGGGTTAAGGGTTAAGAGTTAAGAGTTAAGAGTTAAGAGTTAAGAGTCTTTTCTAGAAATTCTAGAATTTCTAGACCTTCTAGATAATCTAGACAGCACCAGCGAGCGCAGCGAAGCGACAACACCAGCGAGCGCAGCGAAGCGACAACACCAGCGAGCGCAGCGAAGCGACAACACCAGCGAGCGACAACACCAGCGAGCCATAGGCGAGCGACAACACCAGCGAGCGCAGCGAAGCGACAACACCAGCGAGCCACAGGCGAAGCGACAACACCAGCGAGCCACAGGCGAAGCGACAACACCAGCGAGCCAAAGGCGAGCGACAACACCAGCGAGCCAAAGGCGAGCGACAGCACCAGCGAGCGCAGCGAAGCGACAACACCAGCGAGCCACAGGCGAGCGACAACACCAGCGAGCCAAAGGCGAGCGACAACACCAGCGAGCCACAGGCGAGCGACAAAACTTTAAGACTCATGCGAATCATCAGCGGAAAATATGGGCGACGGCGTTTCGACGTGCCCACCAACATCACCGCGCGCCCCACTACCGACATGGCGCGCGAGAACCTTTTTAACGTGCTCAACAACCTCGTCGATTTCGAGGGCATGACGGCGCTCGACCTCTTCTCGGGCACTGGTGCCATCGCCTTCGAGCTCCTCTCGCGCGGCTGTGCCAGCGTCACCAGCGTGGAGAAAGCCACCACGCAATACAATTTCATCAGCAAGGTCAAGACCCTGCTCCACGAGGAGAACTTGATTCAGGTGAAGGGCGACGTGTTCCGCTTCATAGCCTCGTGCTCGCGCAAGTTCGACCTCATCTTCGCCGACCCGCCCTACGACCTGCCACAGCTGCCACAGCTCCCTGAGCTCATCCTCGCCAGCCACATGGTGCAGCCTGGCACCCTGGTCATCGTGGAGCATCCGCGGGCCAACGACTTCAGCCACCTGCCACAGTTCACCCAGCAGCGAGTGTATGGCAAAGTACACTTCTCGTTCTTCCAAGTCACAGGCTGAGTGAGGCTTTTTGTCACCGAGGGTGCAGCTTTTCGAGATTATCGCCGCCTGGCGGCTAGGCAAGTCGAAGACTTGGCGATATGCGAAACACATTGTGCATTCCAGCTCGAAGAGCTGGGGCGCACTGTGTGTATGCTGATGCCTCATAGTTGCACGTCGAAGATGTGCAGTAGTGGTGCATCTTAACAACTGCACATCTACCCACGTGCAGCATCACACACATCACTTGCCACACAATGCCGCTCACGCTCGTAAGGCCTTGAGTGCGGACAAGGCACGCCTTGTCCCTACATTTTCTCTCGCTAAATTGCATTTTCCGCGCTTCGGCAAGTCGAAGACTTGACCCTGAGCAAAGTGCTCAAAATAAGGGTCGCCCCATCAGTAGGAGCGACCCTTTCTATTAGAGATTGTTGTGCCTTATGGCCTATCGCCTATTTTCAATAAACCATAAACGCAACATTACTTAAACACCTTCTTGGCTGTGGTGGTGCTGCCGTCGCTGTAGCGAGTGACCACGATGTTCACGCCGCTGAACGGACGCTTGCCCACCTGGCCCAGGCTGTTGACATACTCAATGCCAACCACCTCACGGCTGCCATCCATGTAGATGCCGTTGATAGCGGTGATGATGTTGCCGCTGCCAGTGAGGTTAGTGGGATAAACCACGTAGTTGTCGCTAGGAGTGCCCTCGCCACGGAGCATGCCGCCCCTTGTTGCGGGATGGGCAACGATAGCGTCAAACTCATAGCTAGTGCCAACTACCAACTCAGGAGCCATGCCACCGGTGGTGTTGAAGCCCCAACCCACGGTGAAGGCACCAGGTATCTCGGTGTTGCTGGGGGTGGTGAACATCTCGCCATCCCACATAGCGTAGGTGATGTGGCAAATCTCCTGAATCTTAGGATTCATAAAGAAGTAGTGGTCGCCATGCGCACCCACAGCACCGGTGTTGCTGCCATAGTTGGTGTTGCTCTCCAGGAAGTTTGCCACGCAATACACGTTGGGTGTGTATTCTTGTGTGCCATTAAAGGTAAGCGCATAAGCTCCGTTCACAGGCTGAACCTCGATGGTGTAGTTTGCATCATCGATGTAGCGGCCAGTGACTTTCTTGGCAGCTATAACCTTGTTATCCTCTACTGCGCCTTTGAGCAAGGCGGCAACGCCGTTCTCCTGATCACTTTTGGGGAACTTAAGCACTACCCAGTTGCTCTGATCCCACTCGCGAGTGCCCTGGCCAGTAGTGCCAGTCAAGGTAGCGTCGCGCATAAAGTCGATTTGGCCAGCGGCAATCTCGGTAGCGATAATCGACTTGTTGCCCTGATCCTTGCACCACAGCAAGCCATTGTCGGCATCGGCATAGACTGCCACCAGCTCGTCGCTGATGGTATAAAGCTCGCCCTTAGTGCCCGACCCCTCAATCGTGGCAAGAGTAGCCTCAGTAACCTCAGCAAGTGTGGTGAAGAGTGTGCTCTCAGTCCAGTAGCCATAATAATACTGGTTTTCGCCCATTACTTGCACCTCATAGGTGGTTGCAGGAGTCAAGCCCTCAATAGTGTAAGGACTGGTGACGTTGTCAACACGGGTCCAGGCTGGTGCGTCAGCCAAGCCTGGAATTGTCACTTTAAAGTCATCAATATTTAGATAGAACATATCAGTAACGTCGTGGTGACGAATGGCTATATAGCCATTTCCCGAATAAGCACTAAGGTCAAATTCATATTTGGTCATCGCCCCAGTCGCGGTAATATTTCCTGAAATCGCAGTAAAGTCACTTACAGTGCTCCAGCTTTCGCCATTATACACATACACTGTGAACACTTCCGACGGATAGTTAGCATCCTGCCCACAGGCATAGAACGACACTGAGCCACCAAGCTGCACCATGGGTGAAATCAGCCAGTTGTCGGGGGTAAGGGCGCCAACATTATTTATATAACTTGCTGAAGAGAGTACGTAGTCACCACTATTTGACTGCGTTGTTGCCAACTGTTGCCAATTATAATTGTCGCCATCGGCATCAACCACACTCCAGCCTTCGAGTTGATCCACGTCTTCAAAATCCCAGAAAGGATTGGTTGTGGTTGGGTCCACATACGGGCGGTAGCGCAGGTTCCACGAGTCGTTGTTTTCGCCTGGTGCCCAAGTCACATCGGCTGTAGTGGTTGTGGGTTCAACATGTGTAATTATAGGAAGACCAGGCTCTGGCAGTGGCGTGCAGAAACCAATCTCATAGAGTTTACCTCGAACCACAGTTGCCTGAACTTTATAAATCTTTTCAGCATTTAGTCCTGTCACATCAAAATTAATAGTTGAACTATTTGTCGCACTTCTGTGATTATTACCATTTACTGCTGTAGTTCCCTCTATTAGATTTCCATTTCCGTCATCTTGGCACTCATAAACGTATAATGATGTGTAATAGTATTTTCTATTATTACCATTACCAGTTGTCGCATTATTGTTATTAACACCATAAAGTTTAACCTCTGTTGTATTTGTCACATAAAAAGCTATTGTCCTTTCGGTGGTAGATGTTGGATTTGTACTAGTCGATGAATATGGACCGAAATACTTGGAATTAGTAGTGTTATCAAAATAAGAACTATAACCCAAATATATATTGTTATTTACAGCATTCCAAGAACCCTGTCCGTTAACACCTGAAGCTGTGTTTACATTACTCTTAATCCACTTTTGGGGATTGTTATTATAATAGACTCCTGTCCAAGCACCATAGACGGGCAGTGTGAGCCAAGCAACACCATCGCTTGCATATTCGGTGTATTTATAGAAATTTGTCAAGCCTGAAACATTGTTTGACTGCCATCCCGCATCATCGATAGTGGCATACTTGGCGATGTCGAGGTAGGCATCGCTGGCGGTGCCGCCGTCGTGAGCGCTGGCGGTGAGGGTCACCGTCTTGCTCTCGGCATTGGTGCTGCTCAATGTAACGGTTGCAGTGAAGTTGCCTTCGGTTGCGCTGTTAAATGTCACAGCAATGTCCTTGTCGCCACTGGCAAGTGTACTCTGGTTGATGTAGGCTTGCGAGAGGGTGAACACGCCGTTGGGATCGTTGAGCGTGAGGTTCACACGGCCCTCAAGGTTGCGACCCGACACTGTAAACGATTTGCTTGCACTTTGCCCTACTCCAGTCGAGAACGAGAGTTCATTAGGATTAACCTTGATGGTGGGAACAGGGTTAGCATTTTCCTCGATATATTCAATGCCTGCCAGGGCATTGATGATGCCGTAACCACGCTGCATAGCTGGGCTCTGAGGGTTGGTATAGGCCGTAGCGCTGTGAGCAATCACGTCCTTCACACCATCAACATCAAGAGTGGGGTCGGCCTGCAGATAAAGTGCCACCACACCAGCCGAGATGGGGGTAGCCATCGAGGTGCCGCTCATGTAGCCCCAATAGTCATAATAGCTGCCTTGACTCTGACGATAAGAAACATAATTAGCACTGATATAGCCCGACTCATCATAACGGTTCAAAGAAGAAACAACTGCAAAACCTGGGGCTGTGATGAATGGATGATTCACTCCATTATAGTCGGTACCATAACTCGAGAAATCGGCAATATCACCTTCAGGATAGGCATTGTCGAATGAGCCTGTGCTGCTACCATAATTATAAGGCACTGTCAAGCGCGTTGCGGCTGCACCCACGCTGATGGTCTTGCTGCCGCAAATGTCGTCGCTCATTGAGTTAATATACTGACCTGGGGTGAGCGTGTGCCCCGATATGGTTGCCGAAGTGGCAAATTGACTATATTTACTGTCACTCCATGCAGTTATCACATTGCCAGCTTTTCCAGTAACCACAAACACCAGTTTGTTGCCAGTTGTTCTAGCACTTCCCACAAAGGCATCCAACTCAATGTAGTAACGTCCGCTGTTGGGGTCAACCGCACCAGCCCAACTGATACCACCATAATCTTCACCATTTTGAACAAGAGAACTAAAGTAGGAGGACAATTGTGATGCGTTTGAAGCATAAGAAGCGCTTGACAGTGCCCCACTCTGCCATTGAACCTGACCATTGCGATTAACAATCATCATATTGATTTTCAGCTCATCACTCGTGCTATTATAGAACCCACTCCAGTGAGCAAGAGAATAGCCATTGAGAGAACTTGTCAATGAAGGATAGACCACCATTTCGTCGGTGTTGCTTGAGAGCGTTTTGGTAGCATAGCCAGTTTTGTCGGCCTCATTACCTGCAGCAAGCAAAATAATAGCACCGTACTCTTGAGCAATCTCGTCATAACCCATTGAAATTGTACTCTTGCCATCGTGAGGTCCCACAGTGCCACCCAAACTAATGCTAATCACACAGGGCTTGCCCACGCTCTTGGCATACTCGGCTATATACTTAGCGCAATTCAAGATTGTTGCATCGTCACCTGCTTCTCCTAAACCACAAAGTACTATATCACAATCAGGAGCCATGCCTGAATAAACACCCACTTTAGAACCTGTGGCGCAACCACTGGTGTGAGTGCCATGACTTTCTTCTGTATAATCAGTTGTAAGCGCTGCAATCTGGCTTGCTGTAGTGTAATGATATCCACTCAGTGTAGTGCCACCAATCGAAGGCCTGCTACCACCATTAGCCGATGTCGCCGAAGGAAGATAAACACGTTTAACGCGAGTGTTTCCATTTGCATCCTTAAAGGCACGGTGGTTAAACTCAATGCCAATGTCAATCATACCTACAACTACGTCTTTGCCAGTGTAAGCATCAAGAAGGCCATAGTTTGTGCCGTCCCATGCCTTGAGGGCATTAGTGACGTTGGCTGCCTGGTCGGTAAAATGGCGTTTCATCTTGGCTATTGCCACTTGCTTGACGCCTTTCAGCTCAGAAACCGCCTCTAATTTATTCACAGGAATCTTGGCAGTGACAAACTGGTCGTACTCACCATCAACTTGCACGCCCATTGACTCAAGCTCAGAGATTGTAGCACCATCAAGTGCTATAAAGCAGTTGATGTATTCCACTCCATTGACCGACTTTGCCTTAGCAGTTGGCCGATGCTTGAAGGTGGGGCTTTCTATCTGGGTATTCGCTCGTTTTTGAAGGAACACCTTTGTCCCAGCACTAAGTTTATCACCAGCTATCATTGCCAGTGACACGCTAAGTGCCATCATTAATAATAGTAATTTTTTCATTGTTAAAGAAATTAGTTAAAAAACATTATATTGATTTTTTCGTATATTTCATCTAACACTTTCGCTTAAAGGTATTTACGACTTATTGTACTATTCTTCATTTTTGTTTTTATGGTTACAAACAATTCGCCAAGTAAAAAACCTCCTCTTGGGCGAAAACTGAAAATTTATATAACTAAGTGACAAAATTATGCAAAAAGTTTTATTTTCACAACAAAATACTGTTTTTTTATCACAAAACCGCAAAAATGGGTAGGAGGCATCCCTAAGGCGAGCACCGCGGCATAGAATTTTGGCAACATTTGGTGTGAGATTGAAAAAAAAACATTATCTTTGCGTTGTTATAGGCAAGCTGCGCTTGCAGGTTAGTGGTTAGTGGTTAGTGGTTAGTGGTTAGCGGTTAGTGGTTAGCGGTTCTAGAATTTCTAGATTGTCTAGATTGTCTAGACAGCACCAGCGAGCGCAGCGAAGCGACAACACCAGCGAGCCACAGGCGAGCGCCAACACCAGCGAGCACAGCGAAGCGACAAACCCAGCGAGCCAAAGGCGAGCGCCACAACCAGCGAGCCATAGGCGAGCGACAACACCAGCGAGCCACAGGCGAGCGCCAACACCAGCGAGCACAGCGAAGCGACAAACCCAGCGAGCCACAGGCGAGCGCCACAACCAGCGAAGCGACACAACCAGCGAGCCAAAGGCGAGCGCCACAACCAGCGAGCGCAGCGAAGCGACAAAACCAGCGAAGCGACACAACCAGCGGACAAGGCACGCCTTGTCCCTACAAAACAAAATGATATGGAACAGAAACTTATTACTATTGCAATCGACGGCCACTCGTCGTGCGGCAAGAGCACGATGGCTAAGGCTCTGGCACGGCGCATAGGCTACGCCTACATCGACACTGGCGCCATGTACCGCGCCGTGACGCTCTACTGCCTGGAGCACGACATGATTAAGGGCGACGAGGTGAACAAGCCGCGCCTGCGCCGCCACATGCCCAAGATAGAGATCACCTTCCAGGTAAATGCCGAGGGCAAGAGCGAGACTTACCTCAACGGGCGCAACGTGGAGCACGAGATCCGCGGCATGGAGGTGAGCAACAAGGTGAGCCTGGTGTCGGCCATCGGCTTCGTGCGCCGTGCCATGGTGGCACAGCAGCAGGCCATGGGCCGCAACAAGGGCATCGTGATGGACGGCCGCGACATAGGCACCGTGGTGTTCCCCGACGCCGAGCTCAAGGTGTTTGTCACCGCCAGCGCCCAGGTGCGCGCCCAGCG
>Ga0247611_10003266_pt1 | contig 24381 bp, 33 predicted proteins | sample 177DNAGHGhighgp2_FD_192422 | JGI IMG/M metagenome (GOLD analysis project Ga0247611, IMG submission 192422) | Sheep rumen microbial communities from Palmerston North, Manawatu-Wanganui, New Zealand - 1770 DNA GHGhigh gp2 | ecosystem: Host-associated > Mammals > Digestive system > Stomach > Rumen... | reverse complement strand
TTTTGAAAATATTTATATTTTTTACAAAAATCTGAACATGGAAAGACTAAATAGAAACATCGAACGTGAAAAGACCGAACATAGACAAGCTTGAATCGGAGTGCAATAAGATTTATTACACTTACGAGTATCAGCTTCTGCCAACAGACGCGCAGCGTCTTCTGCTGTCAAAGCATTGCGGAGCAATGCGCTTTGTCTACAATTATTGTCTGACACAATCTGAAGAATCTTACAAGACCACAGGAAAACGAATTCCATATCTGAAACTAAAGGCATCATTTGCTCAGCTTAAGAAACAGGAAGAGTTTGCTTGGCTCAAGGAAATCAACTCGCAGTCGATACAAAAGGCAGTCAAGAACCTCGATACTGCGTATCTGAGGTTCTTCAAGGGAATTGGTGGTCTGCCGACGTTCCACAAGAAGCATGGAAAGCAGAGCTTTCATGTACCGCAATTCATAAAGCTTATCGATGGAAAACTTTATTTTCCAAAGTTCAAGGAGGGAATCAAGATAAACCTCCACAGACCGTGCGTTGGAGAAATCTGCTTTGCAAATATTCGAAAAACCAAGACTTGCAAGTACTTCGCAACGATAACATGCCTAGTCGACAAGAACTCCCTTGAAAAATACGAGAAGACCGACAAGGCTGTCGGTCTTGACATGGGAATCAAGGACTTGATTATAACGTCTGACGGCGAGAAAATCAAGAACCTTAAACAAAGAAGAAAATTCAACAAACATCTTGCTTATCTCCACCGTCAGCTTTCGAAGAAAAAGAAAGGCTCTTCAAGGAGGGAACGCGCAAGGCTGCGCCTTGCATTCCAATACGAGAAGATTTCAAACAAAAAGAAAGACCATATTCACAAGGCAACGACTCGTCTGGTTCGCGAAAACCAAACGATAGCGGTCGAGTCGCTTGCCGTGCAGAACATGATGAAGAACCACAGTCTCGCAGGAGCAATCGGAGATTGCTCGTGGAGTGAGATTCTGCGACAGCTCGAATACAAGTGCCGTTGGCACAATCGGACTTTTGTCAAGATAGAAAGGTTCTTCCCGTCGTCGAAGATGTGCCACGAGTGTGGCTACATCAACCACGGTCTTTCGCTCAACGACCGAAAGTGGTCATGTCCGCATTGCGGACATGCACATGACAGGGATGTCAACGCTGCGCGTAACATCCTTTCTCAAGGTCTGAACATTCTAAAGTCTGGTTCGGGAACCGATTCGGACTATAAACAAAAACCTGAGGAGGCGTTGCCGGCACATTGTCATGCAAAGCATGACAATCACTGCAAAGGCAAGTCTGTGAATCAGGACGCCGAGCAGTCTTCAGCTGCGCGGTAGTTCACCTTAGTTGGTTAGAGCGTCGTAGTGACATGTGAAGACATCGGTTCGAATCCGTTATATCGGCCTTGCTCCGTGTGCCTTACTTTTTGGGTTCTCGATTATCCCTGAATAGAAGAATCGTAGTCTTCCGCAGAAACGGAAGACAGTCGACCGAGAGCATTCTCCGGCACGAGGGACTTTGCGCCGTTTTGCGGCTGTTGGGTTTCCCTTCGGAAAGGCTTGCGGAAGTGGTTCGAAACGCTCCGTTTGCGAAATCGGCTCCTCCAAGTGAATCCATCGACCGTATTGGATTCAAAAACCTTTATTGCGTTCTGATAGGCTAATAGGACAGACCATCGCACTCCTAATGCGATACTGGCGGTTCGAATCCGCCTCGGAACACCAACGGCACTTAACGACAGATACAGCAATACATACGACGTAATAAAAATGAATATAGTGCGGCGAGGAAACTGACCGACAAAGGACGGTACGATAATCGCCATGATGCAGAATGGTTGGGGAGCATCATTAAAAAGTCCTTGACAGGCGTTCCAAGAACCACGCGGAAGACTTGGCGGTTGCCTTTACCGGAAGGTCGTCCGTTCAAAACATAATTTTTAGACTGTCGTGTTTTGCGGTCGATAGACCTCGAAGAGAGACCGGAACTTCTCCGTGCCGTCCAACGAGACTGATGCAGCAATTATCTGTAACTTTCTTTCCAAGAAACCGATACAACCAAAGCAGTCTCGAATAGGCGAGATAGCACAATTGGTAGTGCAACTCCTTCATACGGAGCAGGTTGAAGGTTCGAATCCTTCCTTCGCCACCATTTTCTTCGAACGCCGAGTGACACATCCGTCACTAGCTATGATGTAGAGGTCTCCAACGGCGCAAGAAGTGCCTACATGATGGTTTGGCCTGTATAGATGTAGGGGAACGCAGCGAGAACACATACGCTTCCGCCGCCTGGTTGATTTTTGGTATTGAATTATGTGATAGGATATCGAAATGAAGGTGGAAAAACAAGGCTGAATTTAATGGAGAGTTGTGTATAATTGGTATTACACCGCATTGGAAGTGCGGCTCCTTAACTGGAATTGTCCGTTCGAGTCGGACACTCTCCGCCAATTTTAAATGATTTGAATGATTTGAATGATTAGATAATGGCAGAAAAAGTCCTTGGTATCAGATGTGACGGTTTGACCAGGGGCTAATGCATAGTAGTTCCGAGTGTGGCTTTCGTAACACGAGGGATGAAAGTATGAATGTCGATGGAAGATGCTCATGCTATGGCTTACTGTGGGTCTGGCCCGATTCACAGCAGGAAATACCACTTAAACTATCAGTACGTCAATCGGTGGGTGGGGTAAGAAATGAATCCCCTTCGGCGAAAAGGCTTGGATATATGCATAATCCAGGCTGTCGAAAGCATGAATGGCTGCATTCGAAGATAGTTGTGGGTAAACCTTAATCCCCTTTATCTTTTCATTCTTTTATGGAGACGTGTCAGAGTCAGGTTTATCGTATCGACCTCGAAAGTCGACGGGGCGTTAAAGCCTCCGCAGGTTCAAATCCTGCCGTCTCCGCCATTTTTTAATGCCCCGGTAGCTCAATTGGCAGAGCAGCAGATTCTTACTCTACGGGTTCAGGGTTCAATTCCCTGTCGGGGTACCATTGAAGATGTTGGCATTAGTTCAGCTTGGTAGAACGGCAGATTGTGATTCTGCTTGTCGTTGGTTCGAATCCAACATGTCAACCCAAATTAAAAATGTATAAAATATTTTCTACTCGAACTCATGGTTCCACCCAACAGATTCGGGTAGATTTTTTACTAAATATGCTTTAGACGTTAGTGGAATAACGTCGTTAAAATAAAGGTAAAAATAGAATGAAATGTGAAAATTGTGGAAACGAACATGATGGTTCGTATGGAAGTGGAAGATTTTGTTCAAAGCATTGTAGAATGCAATGGATTGGAAGACAAACATTAAAATCACGTGATGCTTCTTGGAAATCTCCATTTTGCAATCCAAAAAATCGACGATTTAAAAAGTCTCCATATGGTAGATGGAAATGTGAAACTTGCGATATTATATTTGATACAAAGAACCTTTTATATAAACATAAACATTCTGTACATGGTCTGAAGAATGGAGCATGGAATAAAGGGCATACAAAAGACACTGACGACCGATTAAAACAAATATCTATTAAACTTACTGGAAGAAAATATCCTGGTAAGGGAACAGGACGTGTTTGGACTATTGAACAGAAAAAAGCAATGTCAAATAGAATAAAAGAATATTATAAGCAACATCCGGAAAAACATCCTGCAAGAAGGTTATCTAATAACAGGAATAAAATGACATATGGAGAAAGAATTGCATATGATTGGTTGAGTAAAAATAATATTGAATTTATCCGAAATTTTCATTTTAATGAACATGGAGTTAATAGATATGTCGATTTTTATGTTCAGTCAAAAAACCTTTTTATAGAAATTGATGGAGAGTTTTGGCATAATAAAAGAAAAGAACTTGATAATCTAAAAGATAAGATTGCAGAAGAATATGGTATTAAAACAATAAGAATACCAGCAAAAGAAAACATTGAAAAATCTCTTGATAAAATTTTTAATTCCTCCATATGCTAACAGGATAAACACAAGGTCTACGAAACCTTAATTCACAGTTCGAATCTGTGTGGGGGAACCATTTAAGATGGATGTGTGGCCGAAAAGTTAGGCACGGTCCTTTTAAGACCGGATAAGCAAGGGCAGTACTTGTCACATCCAAAATTGTCCCATAATATAATGGTCAGTATGCGGGATTTTGAGTCCTGACGTGAGGGTTCGAGTCCTTCTGGGACAGCCATTATTGTTCCGTAGCGTAATTGGTCAGCGCACCACTCTCTGAAAGTGGCTATTGATGGTTCGAGTCCATCCGGAACAGCCAAAATCATCTGTCCAATCGTCAAAGAATCTGATTTTTTTTTTCAATTGCGCAGTTTTCTGTTTTGTGCTATAATAGTGCGTATGGAAAATAATACATCAGAGCTTTTCAACAGCATCAACTTGGAAATCAAGACGGCGATGCTTTCTCACGATAACATTAAGCGAGACTGTCTTCGCACGGTAATCTCCGACATTAAGAACCAGACTGTGAATCTCGGAAAGCCGATAACTGATGATGTCTGCGTCAAGGTGTTACAAAAGTCGGTCAAGACGCATAAGGATTCAATCGAACAGTTCAATTCCGCAGGACGTTATGAACTTTCTGAAAAGGAATCGAAGGAACTTGAGATAATAGAGAAGTTTCTTCCAAAGATGTTGGATGAATCCGCTACATGCCATTATATCGCAGAAATGGTCTCAGTTGCAAGAATTGAGCTTACGAAAAAGAACTTCGGTCTAATAATGAAGGAGATTTCGAACCTTCCTGCCGATGTTGCGTCGAAGATAGACCGTAAAGTCGCATCGAAGGTCGTTAGCAGAATGATTGAAAACGCATCGGTCAAACCCTAAATATTGGACATAAGGAAGAAGAAAACGTTTCAATCAGATGTACGACAGCAAGCTTTGGAAAATAATGGAAGCATATGAACACATGGATGAGTATCCATGCACTGTACACGAGACGATACGGGTATACAACATAGAATGGGACGAAAACGACCTGTCAGAGACTCCTGAACTGTCGGATACGTCCTCCGAGGAGATGGACATCGAATACACACAGGAATACGAGGGAGACCATCGTGGAAGGACTGAGGAAATAGACAAGAATTTCATGGAGTTCTATGGATGTGTCCCTGAATATGATACAGAGCTTCTTAATGCAGAGATTTTGGAATCAGTTTCATCTGGAAATGATGCAGTTTCCGATGAAGGAGGAAAAACGTTTGTCTTGGTAGAACCTGAAAGCGGACTGTATTTCACAGGAAGAGATAATGGAAGTTACAAATTCAGCAATTCCTTGAAAGATGCAGTAAGGTTCAATGACGAACGTGAGGCAAAATCGGTTATTGACAGAATTGATTCGGTTGAACTTTTGATGGAAATCGTCTAAACAGAAATAATAAAATGCTCATTATATCAGCGGCGTTTATATGCCGCCGATTTTGCTGTTGATTTTGTGATTAATCTATGGTATAATAATAAACATGGAAAACGATATAATAGATTCTTCTAAAAATTCCGATGACATCTCAAAAGTCGGAAATGGCGAGATAGTTCTTCTGAAACTCTACAACGGAGATTACATAATAGGAGAGACATCCACGGACTGTGTTTCCGAAGGCAAGCTCTGTCTTGACAATCCGAGGATATTCGGAATAGTTCCTACAATGACAGGACAGGTCAGCGTGGTTTTTCAGTCCGTGTGCATGTTCTCAAAGAAAGCTAAGAAGCATATCGACATAAATGAGAATGAAATCATGTACAAGGTCGGTGAAGATGAGCTTAGCAAGGAACTCATCAACGGATACAAGTCCGAAGTTACTGGAATAAAGATTGCGTCTGCGGCTGAGTCTGCTGCCATAAACAGCGATGGCGGAAGAGGCGGAGAATTCGTCCTTTAAGATATGGTGTTTAAGGTAACAAATTCTAATACCAAATCGGATAAGCAGAATCTGTATGAAGAGCTTGTCGATTTGCTCAAACGCCATGGAAAATGCATCGATGACATATCATGGGTTGAATGCATGGATTATCCGAAGGATTCCGAGCCTATGAGATGCAGTATTCCTATCGACAATTTCATTGCTATAGCGATGAACACATGGTACGACCCATATGAATGGTCTATACAGATTCCGATGAGTCTTAGAATCTATGGAAATGAAAGGTCTTTTCTCATAGAAGTGCATGAATATGACGGTAGACAGAATCTGTCATACGTCAATATGGAATTGACCGAACCTGTTGAGTCTCGTATCATAAAATCTCTGATGGTAGAAGATGGAGATTACGACTATAAGCCAATTTGGGCAGATGAAAACTGAAATTTGATTATTGGATGAAACAATATCATGTCTGACACCGACAAGAAACATAAATGGCACAAAAGGCATGTGACAATAGACACTCCATGCCACATAAATGAACTTGAAAGCATCATCCATGCTATAGGAGACCAAGGTGGTTGGTGTGATGCGATTATCAACGTTGAAGATGACAGGATTGTCATAACGTTCGGCGATGAATCTGATGATGACAGCGGAAGTGGAAACCAGATGAAGATGATAAACGGTTGAAAAATAGATTGATGAACGCTCCAATAAAATATTTCGGAGGAAAGGGTGGAATGTTCAATGAGATAATCAAACATTTCCCAGAACCTACATACAAGATTTACGTCGAACCTTTCAGCGGAACGTATACTGTAGGACTTCACATGCCGTACATTCCTGAGATAGAGGTGTTCAATGACCTTGAGAAAAACGTATATACTCTTTACAAGGTCATAAGGGATGAGGATATGTTCGAGAAGTTCAAGTTGAAGGTTTCTCTCACTCCATATTCCGAGGACATGAGATACGAGGCGAAGGAAAACCTAAAGAATCTAGAACTTGACGAAATTGACCGTGCATACTATTTCTTCATACAGAACAGGTTTTCACACAACGGCATAGGAGGATTCAGCGTAAACCTCGTTACAAGGAGGAAAATGTCAAAATCGGTTTCTGACTATCTTTCCGCAATAGACAGACTTCCAGAATTGCATCAAAGATTACAGCATGTTCTTGTATACAATCGAGATGGTCTTGAACTAATAGAGAAGTTTGGACAGGAGAACTGCTTTCTATACTGCGACCCCCCTTATGTATGGTCTACACGCGGTTCTACAAGGTATATAGTTGACAACGATGCTGAATGGCACAGCAGGTTCGTCGAAAAGTGTATTGCATCAAATGCGAAAATACTGATTTCAGGCTATGATTGTGACGAGTACAAGTCTCTTGAGAAAAATGGCTTTACAAAGGTAACTTTCGACGTAAATATGATAGATGGAACTCTAAAGCCAAAAGTCAAGACCGAATGTCTTTGGAAAAACTACTAAAAGGAAATTGAAATGAAGTTGATGTATAAAATTATAAAATGGTTTAAATCGAAAATAGAAACGAAATCAGAAAGCAGACTTGTCAAATTTGCAAGAAACGAACTTGACAGACTTCTTAATGGATGTGGCGATGAAAATAGTGAATCATATACTATGCAAAAATGTATAAATGAAGATATTATAGAAATTGTAAAAGTATTTTCTGAACAGGAGCATAGTGGTTGTTCTGCAAGTTATTCTTTAAATATCATTAAAAGATTGCTTGATTGGAAACCAATTCAGCCGTTAACTGGTGACAATAATGAATGGAATGATTGTGGATATTGTGATAAATATGGAAATAGAATATTTCAAAATCGCAGATGTTCAGCAGTATTTAAACATATGAATGATAATACTGGCGAAAGTTGTATAACATATATCGACAAATATATTATTTCTGACAATGGTGGAATAACTTGGTTTACTTCACGTCATATTCTTGATAAACTTGGCTTGAGTGAAACAATAACATTTCCGTTCAAAGTACCTGAAAATCCAAAGAGAATTTACATAAAATATCTTGATGATGTTCCTCTTGGCGAGACAAGCGACAATTTTGTCAATATAACTGATAACCCAGAAGAAATAAATAAACTTAGAAAAGTCTATGACAGGAAATTCCATCCTGAGAAATATGAAAACAAAGACGACGATAGCAAAATTGAAGGAACTGTTGAAGCTGACTCTTGAACTTGTCGAGCCAAACCATAAATGCGAGAAATGTTCTCTTTCTGAAAAATGTAGAAAGGCATACAAGAAAATACTTGAATCTGAAATAGATAATGAGGATTTTGTCGATGACTTTGACGATGAATTCTGCTATCCATTGGCAGACGGTGATGAAGAGGATTGCTTGATTCGTTCTGAGGTCAGAAAACTTTTGAATGATGGAAATGAAAAAGTAGTTGCAAAGAAATGAAATATGTGGTATAATGCATTGCGTTGTGTTGAGGAAAATAGAATCCGAAACATGATAGGACTAAATAGAAAGAGATAACGATGAACAACATGACTAACAGCTCATTTCTGCTTGAATGCGGACTTTGCCTTGAAGAGGAATTCTTTCTTCTCCAAGCGGAGTGAGGTTTTAGTCTGTTTTGACCGTATCATAGTAGGGAAACAAAAAGAGCCGAACCTCCGCAAGAAAGAGGGTCGGCTCTTTAAGTTTATCCAATTGTTGTTCTTTGAAAATTGACGATGGCATTTTTAAGCCGTGATAGCTCAGTAGTAGAGCGCCTGCCTGAAGAGCAGGGCGTCGGTGGTGCGAACCCATCTCACGGCACCAGGGTCTGTAGGCCAACGGCAGAGTCGGCAGTTTGAGATACTGTACAGTATGAGTTCGAATCTCATCAGACCCACCAGTCGCATTAGAATAAAAGTTAGTTCCCGTCCCTTTCAAGGATGTGACGCCGGGGCAGTACCGGCATGCGACGCCAAAATGGTTGTGTAGGCCAACGGCAGAGTCGGCAAGCTCAGAACTTGTACAGTGTGTGTTCGAATCACACCACAATCACCATTAATTGTCTCTATCGAATAATCGGTCAGTTCATTGCCCTCTCAAGGCAAAAATCACAGTTCGAATCTGTGTAGAGACGCCAGTCGGATTGGAGGAATGGCAGACTCGCAGTCCTTAGAAGTCTGTGCCGAAAGGCGTATGGGTTCAAGTCCCATATCCGACACCATTGCAAAAGGCAGGTTGGCTCGAATGGTCAAGGCAGCGGACTGCAAATCCGTTTTTTTGTCGGTTCAATTCCGACACCTGTCTCCATATATATATCAAAATGATAGAGTTCTTCTTGCTTCCTGACGAGCATTCTCATACGAACGATATGCATCACTTCTATAATAATCTTCTAATTTTCTCCTGTATTCAGGTTCAATATTCATTCTATAGTCTTTCATCAAATCATCATATTCTTTTTCAGTTATTGTAGATGTAGTGCCATCGTCGTTTACTATGTAATAATTATATTTCTTCTCAAAATCTGAATAATAACTACGTGCAGGTGGTCTTGGTTCCGATGGACGGTGTGGAGGACTAAATCTGCTACTACTTAAATACTCTTTTGCAAATTCGTACATTTTTGCAATATCATCATCAGTTTTATATCTAAGTGGATTACTTTCTTGTCCAAGTCGGTATACTTCATAAAAATCTCCTTCACCTATATTGCATATTGCAGCAGGATTTAATACCAAAAGCTCATCTTCGCTTTTAGAACCAAGTCTTAATGCATCAACACCTCTATTCCAATAATCTTCAATTATATCTTCGACTTCTACTGCATCTGATATCTCAGGAGCGTCTTCCACTACAGCATGTTTTGCAAGAAGTATCGGATATATTTTCATTGTATTCGAATTGGAAGAAAAATTTGAAGCTATTTTCTTTGATGGAGTTATGGAAATCCCCCAATAGCGGTCTCCGTAACCTCCTCCACCATTTTGCTCATTCCACCATCTACCCTGTTTTATTGACGGTATCATTCCTTTCGATGTTCCATATGGTGTTCCATGATAGTACATATGATTTTTCAGGTCTTCTACCGAATCATATTCTGCAATAAATTTTGCAGCATCTTTTAAACCAAAACGTGATTTCGGCATATACCTTTTTATTTTCTGTTTTGTCCATCCACCACGTACAGATGGGATATGGGCGCGTGGATTGTAAACTTCATTAATATATCTTTCAGCTATTTTTCTTAGGTCATTGTCAAAAATTCCAAACATTTTATTTTAGGTTTATTCTAAATATTATTTAGTTGAAATAAACATTTTATGCTTACAACACCAACAAAATCCGAATTGAACATTATTTCCGAAGCCTATGGGAAAATGATATCCGAGTCGATATACGACGATGAAAGAAAAACCGATACCTATAATATTCTTGCTGAGTTCAAGGACGACAGAGAACGTGGAATAAAAAAGCGTGTATGGAATCTCATACCATCAAAGCAGTATGCCTATGCAATAAACAAGTTTTCAGAATCAGAACCGGAGACGTTCATGTTCTCCGACAGACTTTTGAATGATTGGCTGGACATTATAATAACCAACACACAGGAAATAGACGTTATATCAAACCTTACGGGGAGAAACGACCTCAACGGTGCAGGTGTCATAGACTATTATGCTGTTCAGGAAATATTTCCTGATGAATGGGATGAGACTTCAGAAATGCTCAAGAACGAAGGTTATGTCGAGAAAGGTAAAGAACTTGGAGATTCTTCGTGGTTTTACCAACAGGTCGCTTATAGTATTCTTGACAAACTGGGGTTTTATGAATGGGCGGTATTGCCTGATGGAGGGGTTGCGGACAGCGACAATGGAACGCTTGGAGTACAGGAAATTCTTGAAGACGTAGACTATGATTCATCTCCTTCCGACAAGCTTGTTGCTATAAACAGGTGTTTGGATGTGTTTCATCAAAGAAGCGACTGGGCTGCTGCGTTCATAGACGGAGGAAGAAAAACGCTTAGCGATATATCTACTGGACGTTATTTCAGCAAAGAAAAATGAGTAAACCAATACTAAATATAAGAAAATAATTGTGATTTGTAAAATGAAAAACAGAAATAAAAAATTTCTTGTAGAATCGGCTCGTATAACAGATGCATATATTGATATGTACAGAAGAGTGGATGAAGATACAAATGATGTAAAGAATGCTTCAAATAATATTAAAGAGAAAAAAACCCATCTTATTTCAGGCTGGGATGAAAATGGACGTCCTGTTACTGTAGATGCAGTAGATAAAGATAATTGGAAAAATTTCCCAGCATATATGCTCGATAAAGATATCGATTATACACAATTTCCGCAAAGCAAACCTGTAACGACGAACTCTTCAACATCTGTTAAATATGCGTTGCCAAATAAGGTGGATGAATTGAAAAAAATCGACAATTTGGCTTCGAAGCAGCCTGCTGTAAAAATAAAGACAACAGAAGAGGTAGAATATCCTGAAAATGGAGACATCGAATATACAGGTGAAGAGGAAGATTATCTTACTGGTAAGACCAATGTCCGTCCGAAGACACTTGCTCCCAATGCGAGAGAGGAATATCGTAAAACCTTTGAATCCTGCCATGGAGGAAAGAATGGCAAGAAAGGTAAAAAAGTAAACGAAGTTGCTGATGGAAAGCTTCATGTCGACCCTGTTGACATCTATACGATTCAGATTTCAAGAGTTCTTGACAATGGAGACCAAGAGGGAATCGATGAGATGAAGTATGCAAAGACATACTATGACATCCACGATGCGGTAGAGGATGCTAAAAAGGCTTATTCGGAATATGCCGGCGGAGAAGACGACGTTGTAGTCGATATTCTTGCAGGAGAGCAGGAGCATGAATCCGGAGACATTTACGGAGAACCTTATGTAATCCTTACCGTGAAGGATGGAAAACTTCTCGATATGACAGGTGCTGAAGTTGACACGACAGAAGAGGAGTTTATCGGAAATATCGATGATGCAAATGAGTCATACGAGGACAACGATGAAATCGATTATGGCGACGACGGTTCAAAATATGCAGAAGATTACGCCGACGACAAGCTCAAGAATGCGATTTCCGTAATCAAGAGAATTTGTTCAAAGAATGGTGCGAAAGTTACTGGAATATCGGAAGGTGATAGGACGCATGCAATCGTAAACATCAAAATCAAAGACCCTAATAAGGTTCCTGGAGTCGGATTTGACATGAACAGAATCATGGGAATCGGGTATGGAATCGAAAAGGCTTGTGAAAAGGCTGGAATCAATGCGTTCATAGCTGGTGGATACATAGGAAATAATGCACAGCTTTATCTGAGCAAGGACAATCCGATTATTGAATCGGCTTGTATGGATGAATCAATTGAATTTAATAAGGGTGATAAAGTTCGTCAAAAATCCACTGGTTTTGGCTTTGTTGTAAAAAAAATTGATTCCAAACACAATGCTGTTCAACTTAAGGGAGCTTCTAATTTTGACGATGGCGGCTGGTTTTCTGCGGACGACTTTGAATTAATTGAAGATTCAAATGAGGAAGAATTTAGTAATGAAGATATTCTTACACAATATCGCGAGTTTCTTGGAAACGCAATGCCTGTAGTCGAGACAAAGGAAGGGGAAATCTACTTTGAATACGACCCAAAGAGGAATGTTCTTGCATATGGCGGTGCTTCCAATGTTGGACTTCTTGAAGATGGACATATAGATTATGATAAATCTCAATCGATGCAGTGGAATCTTGAACAGCTTCATGACGAGATATATGAAAAGTATGGATATCCTGAAGAAGAGTAGTCAATAACTTTACATATCAATTTTGTGGAGAGTCGAAAGGCTCTCCATTTTTTTTGTTGCGGGTATTTTTTCTTTGTGATATAATATGTGCCGTCAAACAAAGAAAGGCACTTGAAAGATGTTATTAAGATTGATAATGTTTATAATCGGTTCCGTGCTATTCGCTGGATTCTTGTGGTTCTTCTTGCAGGTTCTCTACCTTGGGACAACTGAGTTCTTCAGGCGGAGAAATTGTAACGAAACAACAAAAAAAAAACAACAAAGAAAAACAAAAACTAAACAACAAAACAAAAAACAATAAAGGAAATAAAAAACAATGAAGCAAACTACATTAATAGGTATTGGAATTGCCGTGATTGTCGGAGTAATTCTGTTATTTCAGACTTTGCATGTGAATGATTTGCAGAATCTGATGATTATTCAGAACCCTAATGGCTCTATTGAGGTTCGAAGGGAAGGTGGATGGTTCAGTCGTCTGTTTCCTCGCAAGTGGGTTTATCCAAAGGCGTCTGTTGAGGTGTGCTGCGACCAGGACAAGGATGCGATTGAAATGCAGTTCTCAAACAAGACTACAGCTAGACTGAATTGTCAGATTGGATATCGCATTGATTCGACTAACGACAATCAAATCATTCGACTGCATCAGCAGGTTGAAGGAAATGGGGAAAAATTGTGGATTAAGGTGCGCACGTCACTCCAAACGGTTGCGCAGTGCATTGCATCCCAATATACCCCTTCGGAATCTGTCGAGAAGTTTCCTGAATTCGCGAAGAAGATTCATGACGCAATTCTTCATGAACCTCTGCTTCTTGAAGAGGGAATCGATGTTGTGAGCTTTACCTGTGCAGGGCTTCCGAAGTACGACAAGGAGACTGAGGCTCAGTTCACAAAGCAGAAAGAGGCAGACCTTGCAAAGCGTCTGGCCGAGGCTGAGAAGATAAAGCTTGAAGCCGAGAAATTGAAGGTGGAAGCTAACTACCAGATGCAAATTGCCGAACAGAAGGGCCAGGCGGAGGCTCAGATGGCAAAGGACGTTCAATCTAAGGAGCGTGAAAAGAAGATGGCCGAGATTGAGGCGGCAAAGGCCGTGGAAGTCGCGAAGCTTGAAAAGGAGAAGGCCGTAATCGAGGTTGAGAGGCAGAAGGAGGTTGCCAAGGTTGAAGCCGAGAAGCTTTTTGTTGTAGCCGAAGTACAGAAAAAGACCGAGGCTGAGAACCTTGAAGCAGTCAAGTTGAAGGCCGAGCAGAAGGTAGCGGAGGCAAAAGCCAAGAAGGAAGCTATCGCTCTTGCAGGAGAAATCACGGAAGCCGAGAAGTTGAAACTTGAGATTGAAAAGGAGACAAAGATTGGAGTTGCAGAGCAGTTGTCGAAGACTTACGCTCATTGGAATCCTCAGGTCATACAGGTTTCTGGCGGAGCAAATGGAGGAAGCGTCAATTCCACTACCACGGCTCTTGACAACTTCCTAAACATGAACGCGGCAAAGGCTGCAATTGACATGACAAGCAAGGCCAATGCTCCACAAACCACAACAGTGAAGTAAGATACTCAAATGTCGAACAAGCGGTCAAAAGAAAAGCATAGACGACATGGAGAGAGCAGGGTTGTTGACCCTGCCTCTCCTTTGTTTGACCGTTTCGACGAAATGAAAACCTGCAAATCAAAGAACGCATACGACACTGAATGGCAAGCTAAATTTGTCATTGATGAAACATTCAGCAAATTCGGCAAATCATTATATTCCTATCAGTGTCCGTATTGCAATAGTTGGCATTTAACCGAATCTAAATGAAAATGAACAAAACATTCCTCTACAAGCTATACCGTTCGGTAATTCCCTGTTTTCTTCTTACATTGAGCATAGGATTTTGCTATGCATTTAGTCTATTTGTTCCACATCTTGTCGAAACGTTAGGCGTATCTCGCTCCTATGTGCAGTTTTCGTTCTGTCTAAACATTTTCTTTCTTGGCATGGGAGCGGCATTTTTCGGAGGTCTTGTTGAACGTCATATAAAACTCGCTTCTATCATTTCCACGGCATTTCTTTTTATAGGATTCGTTCTTGCGCATCTGTCGGTGGCATTCAAGAATATTTGGCTTCTTTATCTTGGAATAGGCGTATTCTGTGGGTTATCCGAGGGGTGCGGATATGTTGTTCCTGTCAAAAATCTTCTGCTGTGGTGGAACAAGACAAAGAAAAAAGGTTTGGTCTCCGCGATTTCTATAATCAGCTTCGGTCTTGGCTCAACATTGTGTTCATATCTGTTCGGAGTTCTTTTTCCAATATACGGAATCGAAAAAATCTTTATTGTATTCTCATTTATCTACATCGTTCCGATGCTTCTTGCGACATTCATGATTAACAAGCCTAGATATGCCATAAGGAAACTAAACAAATTCAAAAGCGTTGGATTGAAGAATCTTCTTTCCGACAGATTTTTCAGGCGTTCATGGCTTTTCATGTTTTTGAACATAGCTATGGGTCTTGTGTTAATCGGCTCTTGCGCTTCAATATTGAAGGAAGTCAGACTGAATGAATCTGCAATCATTGTTGTAATGATGCTATGCGGAATATTCAACGGAGCTGGACGACTCATTTTTCCTATGATAAGCGATTTCCTTAAAAAGCGCACAAACATATGGGTTCTCACGCTTCTTCTTGAGTGTGCGATAATGCTCCCTCCGATGTTTTTGTATGTTCTAATACCAATTTCAATCATCATAGTAAACAGCACATACGGAAGCGGCTTTGCAACACTACCGTCGGTTCTCTCTGACCACTACGGAAATTCCAACCTGTCGCAGATTCACGGATATGTTTTGAGCGCATGGGGGTTTGCATCTCTGTTCGCATATCTATGTACTATTGCGATAACGTCGTTTTGCAGTGAATATTATTTCCTAGTATTCGTCCTTTTTGTGGTATATGCAATAAATCTTGTAAATGTTCTTACGCTCAAAAACGTAATAAGAAAATAGGTTTTCCTATTGCGTTTAAGACGGAAATATGATATAATGTTTGACATATGGAACTTAATAAAATTCATACAGAAGACTGTCTTGTAACAATGAGCGACCACATCGACGAGAAATCCGTCGATATAGTTTTGACATCTCCTCCATACTGCACCTGCAACCGTGGAGGGAAAAATTCAAAGAACAATCTCACCAACGAGACTCATTCAAATTCAAAGTTCTATCCGTCTATGCGCTATGATGTGTTCAATGACAACATGTCGGAAGAAGAGTATATAGATTGGACGATAAGGCTGTTTAATTCTTTTGACAGGATTCTCAAGAAGGATGGTTGTGTATTATACAACATTTCATATTCTTCGAATCGTAGAGATATGCTGTTCCTTACCATAGCCGCAATTCTGCAAAAGACTGATTTTTCTTTAGCGGATATGATTATATGGAAAAAGCGCACCGCTCTTCCGAACAATACGTCTCCAAACAAGTTGACTAGAATCGTCGAGCCTGTTTTCGTTTTTGCCAGAAGGGAAGACATGGATACGTTCATCTGCAACAAGAAGGTCGTATCTGTGAGAGAGCGAACAGGACAGAAGATGTATGAGAATGTGTACAACTTCCTAGAAGCTCCAAATAACGACGGAATGTGCAAGTTGAATCGTGCAACGTATTCTTCCGAATTGTGCGAGAAGCTTTTGAACCTGTATGGAAAGAGCGGAATGACCGTGTACGACCCTTTCATGGGTACTGGCACCACGGCCGTTGCATGCAAGAGACTTGGAATGAACTATATCGGGTCCGAGCTTTCTCCTGCTCAAACGGAATTTGCGAACAATCGAATTGCGAATGACAATGGAATTCCTGGAGAATATGATTCTGTTGAAATTTCCGATGAAACGGATGAGATTGCAATAGAAGATAAACCTCAACAAGAAGAGCAAAATAAGAAGAAACGTCGAGGAAGAAAGCCGAAAGCCGCAAATTGTGCTGAGACAAAACTCAATTTCATGCAGATGGAACTTTTTGACACTATCGACAATCCTACTGAGGAATTTGCAGATGCTGTGATGGATGGAATAAAGGAAGTTCAATCTGCCGCTCAAAATGTTGTTGAAACTGAAACAGTTTCCGCAGTGGATGAATCGGAATTTCCTGAGAGAACTTTCCCTGTACGCACTACAGTAGAAGGAGAATACAACTATGGCGATAACGAAAACAATGGTGATACGAAAAATGAAACAAACAATAAAGAAGAATTCGAGGAAGAACTCAATGAATGTAAGAAAGAAGAAGGATATATCCTCAATGGCTACTTCCACAGCTACAGCACCTGTCCTGTCGGAGAAGATGAATTCAACTGAGCCAAAATTGACAGAATATGACAAGGAATTCATAAATTCCGATGGAGGAATACCGTCATTTAGAAGGAAACTGGTTCAACTTTTTTATGAAAAGGGACTACAGCTAGTGGTTCTTGAACCAGGCGTATTCGACCACGGTGTAAAGAGATTTGGCAAAAAGAAAGACGGTTATGTTGTTGTATATGATTATGACAAGACAGCAGAAGCACTTGCCAAGGACTATATGAAGTCAAACGGCGACAAAAATGTATACACTCCTGAGGAAGCATATGCAGATGCAATCGACTGGCTCGATTTCAATACAGTAAGGGGAATTCCATATATGGGGGAACATGCGCCGAAAATGGTTTATACAGATGAAAGAGGCAGAGAAAGAATTGCTGCATCGTCAATTAAATCTCCAAAACGGAAGAGAATATAATTTAATAGGAGATAGATTATATGGCAGAGATACATGGTGTACAAATGACAGATGAGCAGTTCATGCTCAGTATGGAGCTTGGAAGAATTTTACAGCAGGAGGGTTACGATGGAGATGTCGGAGAAATCGACCCATCAAAGGTAAAGAGCGAGCGCGGTCGTCAGATTATGAAGAGACTCGAAGAGCTGTCTTCTGAAAAGTCGGCAGACAATTGATAAAAGAAAAAAAAACAGTTGCGTCGTTAGCTCATATATGCTATAATACGCGGCGTTATGGCAAAGAGATACTTCACAGCAGACTGGCATCTAAACTCGGAGGGAACTCGCTCCGTGTGCAACCGTCCGTTCAAGACGGTTGAAAAGATGAACGAGCGGATAATCGCAAACGCAAACAACCGTGCGAAGACCCGTTCAGACCTGATTGTGCATGTTGGGGATTTTTGCCAGCGAGGAGATGATAACCACTACAAGACGGATGAGCTTAGGGTCGGAATAAACACGAATCCTTCGGCATTCCTGGACAAGATAGCAGCAACATTCGTTAACATCGAGGGAAACCACGACGACAACAACGGAGTCCGCTCAATCGGAAGAAATATCATCACGAAGATAGGAAATTTCTACGATGCGTCTGTTGGGCATTATCCGTCTTGGTATGAAGACGCTCGTGGAACGTTTATTTCCCATAGGAACCAGAGTCCTTGGACAATCAGAATCTGCGGTCATGTCCACGGAGCATGGAAGCATCATATCGACTTCGAGAATAACATACTTAATATCAACGTAGGAGTGGATGTGTGGAAGTACAATATCGTTTCCGAATCTGATATTCTCGGATATGTCGGTCATATTGCGAAGGATGTGACGAAACAGATTATTGATTGGCGTTCAGAACATAAGCAGAAGAGCAGTAACATAGAAACAAGATGGTAATGGAAAACATAGAACAGGACTTATTACAGTTGCAGGACAACAATTCATCGAAACGATTATTGTTTACGAGCTATTTCGCCATGTCTGGCAAATTGCCTGACTATATTGCTCCTATAGCAATATGCGGAGGAATTCCTGATTTTTGGATAGGAAAGTTATGGACAAGAAAGCTTGCTCCAAAAAAATGGTTTTTTGATGAATGGAAGAAAAACCATGACAATGACTTTTATATCAGAAATTTTGAGAAAGAAGTTCTGTCAAATCTTAATCCTGTAGATGTTCTTGATGCTCTATACGGCTTAGCTAATCAAAACAAAGATGGCAAAATTCCCTGCATGATTTGCTATGAAAAACCAGGAGATTTTTGTCATCGTCATCTTGTAGCGGAATGGTTGAACAATTCGATTCCAGAGTTAGTTGATTGTAGAGAATACATTTTCAATAGAAAAAAGGAACATACTGAAAAAAAATGAAAAAGGTAATTAAAAAGGCGGTTTCGCAAAAGGAGAAAAAGTCTGCCGTGAAAAATGATGTAAAACCAAAAAAGGATGTTGCAGCAACTAAGACCAAAAAGGTCACTGAAAAGACTGCTCCTAAGAAAAAGACATCGAAAAAGTCAGACAAAGACATTATTCAGATTAACGTAAGGGACATCAAGCTGACGAAAGAGAGTCGCAAGCGTCTCAACAAAGTAAAGGACACGATGTGGGGTACTGTCGCCCATGCAATCGAATGGGGAGACTGGTACATTCCTGTCAAAAACTATCTTTACACCCACATAAAGAAAAGCCTTGAGAATGGAATGAGGAATTTCTTTAACATCGACAAGGACATTCCTGTCGAAATCGAGAGTTTTATGACGAATATCATAGAGTATGACAACCATCGCTGAGAATTAAAAAAAAGAAAGAGACAATATTATGGAAAATGATGCAGACAATAAGGTAGAAGCGGAAAATTCGGCAGAACAGACTGTCGAAAAGACTGTTCAGGACAAGTCTCCTGTAATTGAGGATTCTGTTTGTGAAGATGGAATACCTGAAGGTGAGGTTTTGGCAGACCACACTGACGATACTCCTATGGAGGGTACTGTAGTTCCAGACCCTCTTCCGACAGATGAAAAATACGAGTGCGAAACCAAAGATGAAGGTGAGCCTCCGCAGGACAGAATCGAGCTTGTGGCGATACCTTTCATCAACGACGGAGCAAGCAACGTACAGATTTTCTACAATTCGATGTTCCGCAAGGAAGGAGACACCGACGCGATTCTCGTCGCGGAGAGGTATTTCTTCAACTGTTTCAACAACGACGATGTTCCCAAGTGGGACGGAGTGCTGCTGTGCCAGTACAACTTCACGAAGGATGGAATAATCAAGGATGACAGAAACGGTTTCGTCCGTCTTCGCGATTTCAAGTCAAAATGGCTTTGGAACGTGTCTGGAGCGAGGGAGGATGTGACGTTCAATGTAAAATGCACGATGCCGAAAGTTTGGGCAAGCCATTTTCAGTCATTCCTGAAGGAGATGGAGCGTTATGGTCAGCTTGGTCATAGCGGACAGATTTCCTTCATGGCAGACGGTGACGGAAACTTCAGGCCGAAGTTCAAGTTCACTAAGGAATATGAATCTGTGCAGGGAATTCAGTCCCAGCAGATTGCGAAAAAGGCGGAGCAGCTGTTCGACGCAGGATGATTCGACAATGAGAAAGTGGATTTCCGGCAAAATAAGGAAATACGTTTCCGATACGGCACTCGACTTCACGACAAGGTGGGGAGAGTGCCGTTCGATGATGGAGGAATCCGTCAAAAGAGAAGATGGCATGGTGAAATACGGCATGCTCGGAATCATGGCGACCATAATGATGATGTTCGCGGTTCTCGGAAACGTTCTTGAGCTTCTTGTACTGCTTCTGATGGTATGCGGAGGCTTGTTCGCGTTCTTTGTGTGGCTCTGCTTTCTCATTGTGCATCCTGTATGGACGACCGTTGTGACAATAGCTGTGCTCACTCCGTTTTCGTTCGGATGTGTATATTGCTCAAAGTTGAAGGACAGGATAAAGGAACGAGAAGCAAGGGAATGGCGCGACTGAAAGTCCATGAAGGTTGATGCACATAAGATTTTCGGAGAACATTGCGATTTTCCGCTGTTCGCGGTCGTTGATGAAATCGACAAGAAGTTTTATGTCAACGAACTGTTCACAAGGTTCGACGATGCGGAAAAGTCCAGAGTCGAGCTTGAGAGACATATGCCGTCGTTGGTCTGCAACGATTTTCTAGTTGTTGAAATACATGGAAAGAACGATGTACGAATTGAAAGATATCCAATAGAATGGCTTGGAAAGGACAGTTTCTACTTTTGCGGCGATTCTAAATATATTCATACATCAAAAGACAAGGACAAAACCTGAAATGTGGACGGCAATAGTAAGAATTCTATCCAAGACGATATTGGGCGAGCTTTTCACGAGGCTCCTAAAGAACACCGCATCTACGATATTCAAGATGCTAACTGACAAGGAGAACAACAGGAAAGCATACGAGTTCGTGAAGGAGCTTAACGCAAGGACAGACCTGTCGAATTCCGAAAAGGCGAAGGAGTTCAACAAGAAGATGCTCGAATGGGCGAAAGCCGTGGGACGCGAACTCAAGGAAAGCACAATCAACTGCCTAAGGGAGTTTGCGGTCAGCATCATCAAGGCTGAAGCAGAAAGTGCCTCGAAGTAATTTTTTTTTACGACAGAGGTTTTGCATCGGATGGGTTGCCAAAAGCAACCCATCTTGATTTTTATGTACGAATATGCTATAATTTATGGCATGAAGATTTGGGTCATAAGCAAATATTCAGGAGAAGACTGTTTCGATAACGGAACGACATATGAATACTATGCCTCGTATGAATTGGCAAGGAAACATCTTGACGAGCATAGGAAAAGTTTCAAGGATGTCGTCTACGATGGAAATCCTATTTTCAAATTCACAAAGGACGAGTCTGACGAATTCAGCTGCAACGACGGAAAGTGGACTCACGATTATGGAATTTCGATGGAAGATTTGATTGAATCTTAAATAGTGTCATGGAAAAAGATAACGAAACAAAAGAAAACGGATACCGCAGGCTTTTCATAATAAGAAAAGACCTTCATCTTACAGCAGGCAAGTTGGCTGCAATGGTCGGTCACTGCTGTGAGGCATACTGGACGAATTTTCTTAAAAATGGCGATATAGAAGACCTTGAGTATGTATGGCTGCCTGTTGAAACAAAAGATAATCCCGATTATTGGATGCTATATAGGCATCCAAAAGTGCATGAGGCAGCAAAATCGGCGCATGATAGAGGTGAAAAGAGCTTCAGGTATCTTAACGAAAATTCGGAAAAGAAATATCTTTTGAAGCAGAAAATTGACAAGGAAATCTGGGACAATTACGTCAATGGAATATTCACTAAGACAATATGCGAGGCAAAAAACCTGAATAAGCTGAGGTCAGCTGAGACAATTGCGAAAGAAATCGGTCTATTAGATGGAATTGACTACGGCTACATCAATGACAAGTGCCTTACCGAGCTTGAGCCTGAGAATGAAGATGGAACATGCACTGTCGGAATATGGTTCAGACCTCTTCCTGACGACATCGCACATTCGATAAGCAAGAAGTTTCCTTTGTACAGGGACTGATTAAAGGAATTTCCTGCACAAGAGGATGTTTTTGCTATAGACAGTAAACTAAAAAGACAAAAGAAAACCATGAGAAGAACGACAATAATAATCGAAGATGATGGAAACTATGAAGGAGCAGAAACATATACTGCGAATGCTCCTTTTTCTCCAATGAGGATAAACAATCCTATAGATAACGGATGGGTTGGAGGAAGAGATATATGTTCGACTTGTCCGAACAGACCAGGCGGTCCTAACAACAAGTCAGGAGCATGCTGGTGCGCAATTCCGTCAATGTACGGTCCCGGTAGAGTAACCTGTTGAAATATGAAGATTTTATGAATATGACAAGAAGAGATTTCATTGGCTCTTTATTTTCAATTGCTTCGTTTTCTTTAATTGGGTTTTTAATTCCAAAGAAAAATGCGGTTGAAAAAGAAGATTGGTTTGAAGACCTTATAGTAGATAGATACTACGTGGTTCAGGGAGGTCCGTACAAAGATACAGGCGGTTGGGGATGTCCGTATAACAGCATGGGCAATGAACTGGTTCAAACTTTCAGGTATTTTGAACAATGCAACGAGCTTGAAGATAAATTCGAAAAAATAGAGAAAAATGGTTTCTACTTGTCTCCTAGCCAGTATTTTGGGAAACCGTATTGCAAATATGAAAAGATTCCAATGACAAAGAAATGGCTAATGGAGTTCTATCGTAGGCACAAAAACGATACTGCCGCCGATTGGAAAAAAAGATATGACGACTATTACGATTCGCTTAGGGCGTCCGGTTGGAAAGCAAGCGACGATGATATAATGAAAGGATGATTTTTTTTCAATATGCCATACAAGATTTCAAAGGACGGTAAAAAGAAGTGGAAATGGGGAAACATAGAGCGAAACAGCAAAAAGGAGCTTGCGAAGACGGTCTATGGCATTTGGGTCAAAAACGGAAAGAAGGGAAGTTTTTCGAAGTTCTGGGACACAGGAAAGACGGAATGAATAATACATAAAGAAAAAGAAAGAAAGGCTCATCTTTCGATGAGCCTTTTGTGTTTTGTGCATATGCGTTTTTCGTTCGTCGTTACTTAAGGAAACTATATCGAAATCCCTTGTGAGTAAATCCATACTGGTCTGAGAGCCAGTCGCTTATGAGTTCGGCAAGCTCGTCTTCGTTTAATTTGTGGACATCATCGACTCCAAGGTCTTCCGCCGAAACTCCTATTTCAGTATTGAGACCAGCATCAAGTGCGGAATCTGCGTCAGTATCCTCCAAATCCCAGTCGATGTCGGTAATCCATATGTCCTTGTCGCTGACTTTTTCCGAGGATTCAAGAATGTCTTTTGCTCTTACGACAATTCTTGCCTCCGTGCTTTCGTCTTTTCTTTTGGAAGCGAGAGTGCCTACATTCCCCTTGAACCAATTGGAGTCGTCAGAAGGGTCAAGTCCTATGCTTTTAAGATACCTTCTTGAAACAGACCTTGAGGATACGCCGTCTTCCTTGAGTTCGTTCTTCCTGTCCTTCGCATCCTCGGAAAACTCCCAGCCTGATTCAATCTTCTCCGTCCCATCCTTGCACTTGACAACAATGTATGCCTTGTAGGACTCTTCGTCGATTCCCTTGTTTTCATCGACGCTTTCGCCAATCATCATTTTTCTATAAGCGTCCTGCGTGTTGAAGAATCCTCTGTCTATTTTGGTTTCCATTGAAAACTGATTGTTGTTTTATTGGTTATATTTAGTTTTTGCGGCAGTTGAAAATTTAACACGAATATGATATAATAAGAACAAATGATAACCGTATCGGATAATATAAACGTTGGCGATTTGGTCTATGTCTGGTTTTCGCCACTCAAGGAATCTCAGAACAAGGGAAAGAAGCCAAACGAGGTTGAATATCGTCTTGGAGAGAATACGAAGAACCGCCTAAGGCTCGAATCACCCGACGGAGGATATTCGATAACTTTCGACAGGGAACTTAAGGAGACTTGGTTCGGCAACGTGAGAAAGGCAAAGTAGATTATAGGGATTTTCTCTAAATATCGGTGAAAAGTTTTTTCATTTAAGTCTACGATAGATGCCATTTCACCGTCGCAACCATTCTTTTTCCTTTTATCCAAACGGCGATTTCTCCATAATACGGAACGCCTACAGGATAGTATGCGAAAGCGCGGAGCTTGACGCGCTGAAGCATCGACTGGAGTCAGCTTCTCCTAATCTGATAAAGCAGTCCTTCTACGAGATGACTGCAAAGGAGAAGGTAGAGGAAATGATGAAGTCAGGAGCAGTTGTCGAGAAACTTGGCTCTTCTTCGAGGA
>Ga0247611_10003265_pt1 | contig 24381 bp, 13 predicted proteins | sample 177DNAGHGhighgp2_FD_192422 | JGI IMG/M metagenome (GOLD analysis project Ga0247611, IMG submission 192422) | Sheep rumen microbial communities from Palmerston North, Manawatu-Wanganui, New Zealand - 1770 DNA GHGhigh gp2 | ecosystem: Host-associated > Mammals > Digestive system > Stomach > Rumen... | reverse complement strand
ATATGGCAGTAGACAGCCCCCGTCATGAAGCCGAAACGGAGGTGGCTGAAGCCGCTATGGGTGACGAGCATCCATGTGAGGCCATGGATTAGCTCATGCACGACTATGCCCACAAATAGGCTCAAGCAAAGAATCAGCATTTGGAAGGGTGCGTTCTTGAACGAGAGATCGGCATTCACCCAGTGGAGCAGCAGCATCCCTACGGCGGCCGCAATGGCCATCAATCCCATCGCCCACACGTTGGCAGCCACAATGCTGATGGTGCGCTGTTCGGTTTCAAAGCCCTCGATCTGAGGAATTGGTTCGTGTTTTGCCATGTCTGGAAATCTTTTTTATCCGTAACGTAAAGGTACTTGATTTAGTATTAATAAATGCAAAAAAGGGGGCGACAGGCCATATATGAAAAAAAATTCGTATCTTTGCACCGCGAAAAAATAGTAATTAAAAATATCTAACATGAAGAAAGCATTCATTATCCTTGGAGCAATGGCCCTGTGCGTCACGGCTTTTGCTCAGACCGAACAGAAAGAGGATGAGGGATACAAGTTCACGGTAGTGAAAGAACTCCCTGTCACCTCTGTCAAAAATCAGCACCGTGCCGGCACTTGCTGGTGCTATAGTGGATTGGCATTCATCGAGGCCGAGCTGCTTCGTATGAACAAAGGCACCTACGACTTCAGTGAGATGTATATCGTCGAGAACACTTACAACGACCGCGCCATGGCCGCCATCCGCACCAGCGGCGACGTCAGTTTCAGCCAGGGTGGCTCGTTCTACGATGTGATATACGGCATGCGGACTTTCGGTCTGGTACCCGAAGAGGTGATGCGTCCCGGTGTTGAATACGGCGACACCCTCTCCGACCATACTGAGCTCAGCGCTGTGACCGACGCCATGGTGGCTGCCATCGCTAAAAATGACAAACTCAAAAAACTCCAGAGCGACAAGGACGGCCAGCTGCTGTGCATGAAGGCCATCCGTGCTGCCCACGCAGTGTATCTGGGTCAGCTACCTGAGAAGTTCACCTATAACGGCAAGCAGTATACTCCCAAGAGCTTCTATGAGAGCCTGGGCATCAACCCCAGCGACTATGTGAGCATCACCTCCTACACTCATCATCCTTTCTACGAGCAGTTCCCCCTCGAGATTCAGGACAACTGGCGTCACGCCCAGTGCTACAACGTTCCGCTGGATGAGATGATGCAGATATTCGACAATGCCATAGCTAACGGCTATCCCATCGCCTGGGGCAGCGACGTAAGCGAGCAGGGCTTCCGCATGGGCACCCGCAAGGGTTTCTGCGTGCTTCCCGCCACCGAGACCAAATCCATCATGGGCAGCGATATGGCCCACTGGACCGGCATGACCGCCAAGCAGATGCAGGACGAGGCCGCCAAGCACCCCACTCCCCAGCGCTGGGTGAGTCAGGAGGAGCGCCAGCTGGCTTATGACAACCGTGAGACCACCGACGACCATGGCATGCTGATTTATGGCTGCGCCAAGGACCAGATGGGTAACGAATACTACATGGTGAAGAACAGCTGGGGCGACTATGGCGAGTATCACGGCATGTTCTATGCCTCCAAGGCCTTTGTCCGCTACAAGACTATGAACATCATCGTCCACAAAGACGCCCTCCCCAAGGACATCAAGAAGAAACTGGGCATCAAATAAGCCTATCCTCTCTTTATCTTCAAACAATCGGACTTATAAAACAAGGGGGCTGGGCAACTGTATCAGCCCCCTTTACATTCCCCAATCAATGTCGACTCGATGAATTCACTCGGTATCATCTTCTCCTCGATAGCAGTGGCTTTGGCTATATGGCTTGCATGGCTCACCAGCAAGCCATCGGTGAGGCCCATGCTGAGACCAGATCAGCAGAAAGAGTTGCATGACAAATTGCGCCCTAACTGCACCGAGGGAAACAGCACGAAGGTGTACAGTGAGTTCAACCCGATGCTTGACGACCTGCTGGATGATATCGACAAGGCTGAAAGCCACATACACATGCAGTTTTTCAAATTCGAGACCGACTATGTGTGCCAACGCATCGGAGATGCTTTGATACGAAAAGCGGAACAAGGGGTCGACGTGAGACTGATGTATGATCATCTCATCAATCTGAAGAGCCGTTGGTATTACAACTATCTGTCGGAGCATGGCATACAGGTGGTCGGGTTCGGCCCCACAAGGCTTCCTTTTCTGCGCAAACGGGACAATTACCGCAACCACCGAAAAGTGGTGGTGGTGGATGGACACACCGGCTATCTGGGAGGCATGAACATTGCCCGCCGCTACCTCGAAGGGCTGGACTGGGGTCCATGGTGCGACACTCAGATGCGCATAGAAGGACCTGCGGCGGCTCAACTGCAGGAGGTGTTCCTCACCGACTGGTGGTACGCTACTGGGGAGCTGCCCGACAGCCCCAAGTTTTTTCCCGACATCCAGCCGCGAGGCTCCCGCCACATCGAGATAGTCGCGTCCGGTCCTATCGGCAACGGCCCCACCATCATGCACCGCACCATACAGCTTTTGGAGCAGAGCAAAGACTATATCTGGTTCCTTTCGCCTTACTTTATTCCTACTCCCGAGGTGATGGAAGCCCTCTGCGCCACGGCTCGCCGCGGGGTGGATGTTCGCATTCTTGTTCCCGGCCGCAGCGACCGCGGGGTGTTCATCCTGCCAGCCTCGATGTCGTATGTGTCGCAGGCACTGGCCGCAGGGGTGAAAATCGGTCTTTTTGACAGTGGTTATCTGCACTCAAAAAACATAGTGTCCGACGATGCGGTTGCCCACGTGGGCTCGACGAATATCGATCCTCGCAGCTATCTGTTGGACCACGAGGTCGGTGCGTTTGTCTACGACACTGACTTCGCCCTTGAAATCAAACAACTCTTTCTCCGTGACGAGGCAGCCTCGCACTACATCGACCCCACGGCGTGGCCAAGGCGTCCGATATACCGAAAAATAACAGAACGCGTGGCACGTATTATTTCTTCTCAACTTTAACAGCAAAACAAAACATTATCACTAAACACAATGAACCAAGCACAACGCATCCAAACCTCATTCATCAACGCAGCGGAAAAGAAAGCCCTCGTGTGGCTCGCTAAACGCCAGCCCCGCTGGGTAACATCCGACATGCTGACCGCTGTTGGCACCCTCGGCTCCCTTATCGTGGCCATCGGATTTGTACTCTCCAACTATAGTATCCAGTGGCTGTGGCTCAGCTCATTCGGTCTGTTCGTAAACTGGTATGGCGACTCGCTGGATGGTACGTTGGCCAGGGTCCACAACTGCCAACGACCCATATATGGCTATTATCTCGACCATACGGTGGACTGCATCAACGAGGGTCTCATGTTTATCGGCGCTGGCCTTTCCCCGTTCCTCCATCTGGACTTTGCGCTGCTTGCTTTTGCCATCTATCTTGTGCTGACCATCAATGTGAGCATCAACGCCCACCTGAAAGGTGAGTTCCGCCTGACTTACATCAAACTTGGTCCCACAGAGTTCCGTTTGCTTATCATCCTGGCCAACACGCTGCTGATTGCCATTCCTGCTCTCTCGGCCCTGAGCCACTCTCACACCATTTGTGGACACACTATCACGATGCGCATCCTCGACTATGTCGCCGTGGTGATCATCGTTCTGATGGCCTTCATCTATTTGGCCACCACCGTTTCCGATGCCCGGAAGTATGCCGCCATCGACCCCAAGAAACCCCGCCAGCAATGACACCCCAGCACAAGGCGGCCTTGCGCCGTTTTATAGGGTTCTCGCTTTGCAACTTGCCGGGGACCGCGGTCGAGCTGCTTATTGTATGGCTACTCTCCCAGTACCTCTTCTTAACGTACGCGGGGCAGTATATAGTTGCTCCTGTTGTGGCTTTCGAATGTGCTGTGGTCACCAACTTCACGCTCTTCTCCCGTCTGGTGTGGCGCGACCGCATAAGCGGCATGCGCACCCGTGCCCGTCTGCTGCGGATGCTGGCTTACAATCTCTCAGCATCGGGCATCTATCTGGTCCGCATCGGTGTTATACAGGTGATGGGTATTCTGTGGCACCCGCCGGTAGTGCTGTGCGACCTTGCCTCCATGCTCTTCTCCGGCTTAGTCAACTACACTATCAACGACCGAGTAATCTTTGCCGGACGCCGCAAGCACCGCCTATTAGTCAGCACCCTTATCACGCTTGCCTACCCTTGGATTCACCTCCGGATCAAGGGACGCGAAAACATACCCTCGTCCGACAGCCAACGCCCGGTGGTGTATGTTTGTAACCATGGTTTCATCTCGGGCCCCGTCATGGCGGCGGTCAACCTGCCCGACGCCTTCCGGCCTTGGGTGGACAGCCGTATGCTCGACCGTGAGGCATGCTACAATAGTCTCTACGACACCTTTGGCCGTTCGCTGCATCTGAGCAGCCGGGTGCGACACCGAATTATCAGCCGGCTCCGCGACATAGTCATCGCCGTGATCAAGGACTACAACCCCATCCCTGTAATCAAAGACGGTTCCCGCCAGGTGCTGCAAACCCTTCAGCTCAGCGTCGATGCCCTCACCGAGGGTTCCAACCTCCTTATTTTTCCCGAGCACTCGCGTCAGGCCTATCATGGCGATGTGGCTTCCGAACGGCACAAGGCCGACAACGAGCTACGCACATTCTACAGCGGATTCGCCTACCTCGGCGACCTCTACCACCGACAGACGGGCCGTCCACTCTTCTTCGTCCCTCTCTATGTGGACCGCAAACACCGCACCATGCACGTTTCTGCCCCCATCCCCTACTGCCATACTGGGTCGCCCCACTCCGACCGCCAAAAGCTGGCCGACACCCTTTTCCTTGCCCTGTCCCGCATGTCGGCCGAAACCACCAATTCCCACTCAACCCCAGCATGACCCCTCTCAGGTCATCCCCATTGTCACCATTAAACAGCAGTACATATCCATGAAAAAACGTACAGCACTTTTTATCTTATGCTTAGCCGCCATTCTGCCTTCCTTGGCTTGCACCAATCTCATTATCGGCAAAAAGGCTTCGGTTGACGGCAGTGTAATGTGCACCTATAATTGCGACGGGTTCGGTTTCTCCGGCTCCCTGTTCTACAGTCCCGCTGGCCGCCATGCCCCTGGAGAGCAGATAGCCATCCACGGCTGGGGTCCATCACACCCCGGACAATACATACAGCAGGTTGACTATACCTACAACGTGGTGGGTCTGATGAACGAGCACCAGCTCACCATCGTCGAGACCACCTTCGATGGCCGTCTGGGACTTGTCAACCGCGAAGGCCTCCTCGACTATTTCAGCCTGATGCGTCTCACCCTCCAGCGTGCCGCCACCGCCCGACAGGCCATCCGCTGCATGGCCGACCTCGTGGAACAATACGGCTACAACAGCAGTGGCGAGACTATCACCATCTGCGACCCCAATGAGGCCTGGATCATGGAAATCATCGGAAAGGGACCCAACAATAAGGGCGCCGTATGGGTGGCCCTGCGCATCCCCGACTCATGCATCTGTGCCCATGCCAACCTCAGCCGCATCCGCCAGTTCCCCCTCCAGCAACGTCGCTCCTTCCGCAGCCTCAGCAGCCAAAACCTCAAACACATTGACCGCCCCGAAGTGGAATGCGTCTATGCACACGATGTTATCTCCTTCGCCCGCCAACAGGGCTATTATTCTGGGCCTGACGCATCTTTCTCCTTCCGCGACGCCTACTGCCCCATCGATTTTGAAAATGTCCGATATGCCGATGCACGCGTGTGGAGCTTTTTCCGCCACCACAGCAACCCTTCCGAAATGGACAAATACCTGCCCTACATCAACGGCCACTTCGACCAATGCGACCACCTGCCCCTTTGGATTACCCCTGACCGTCCGCTCTCCCTCCGCGACTTGCAGGCCGACATGCGCGACCACTTCGAAGGCACACCCCTCGACATGACCGCCGACATGACCGCTGGCCCCTGGGGCATGCCCATACGGCCACTGCCCATGCAGTTCAAGGCCTCCGACAGCACCCCCTATTTCCGCGAACGCCCCATCTCCACCCAGCAGAGCGGCTTCACCATGACTTGCCAGATGCGCTCGTGGCTGCCCGACGACATTGGCGGCGTCACATGGTTCAACTGCGACGACGCCAACATGGTGGCCTACGTGCCACTCTACTGTTGCATCACACAGGTGCCTGACCCCTTCCGCCCTGAGAACAATGCCCGCAACGAGTTCTCCTTCCAGTCCGCCTTCTGGATGAACAACTGGGTGGCCAACATGGTATACCCCCGCTACAGCATGATGATTGGCGACCTCCGTCAAGCCCAGCAGGAGTTGGAGGACTATTACTACGCCGACCAAGACAGTGTCCTTGCTGCCATCAGCACCATGACCCCCGGCGACCGACGAGCCTACCTTAATGGCAAGAGCATAGACTATGCCTCTCGCATGATGAACCGCTGGGACCGTCTGGCAAAATACCTTATCGTAAAATACAACGACCAAGTGGTGCGGCGCGTTGATTCGACAGGCCAATTCCAGCGCTGGGGCTACGACACTCCCGGCTACGACCAACAATTCATCGATGTCATCGGCCCGGCCACCGGCAATCGCTACCGTCTACAAAAAATCATCCACCGCCGTGAACGCTGACAACAACCGTCCATTGCCCAAAAACTGTTCTCGACCACGTCATATCAATAAATCACACAAGCAATCATCGGGATTCAATTCTTTCTGTTATTGATACGGCTCCGCTCCTTCGATGTGGATTCTATCCGTCAGGCCAGATGTTTGCTGCCGGCTTCCTTCAGATTCCACCTCACGATGGACACCCCTGCCTTGGACTATGCGATTCCCTCTATTAGAGCCCGCTCGGGTCTTGCACCCGTCAACTGATACTCATGCTGAGTGTACTAAAAAACGGGTGCTGAAATCTATCCAGCACCCGTTTCTATATTTAGTGTATTTCAGTGTATTACTTCACTTCTTCGTAGTCGACGTCGGTGACGTTGTCGCTGCCGCCTTGGTTGGTGTTGCCACCTTGCTGGCCGGGGTTACCGCCCATGTTGTTGGGGTCGAAGCCGGCACCAGGGTTGGCACCGCCAGCCTGCTGCTGGGCGTTGTACATGAACTTAAGTTAGCATACATCATTTGTCTTTATAATGGCCATAGGCAGTGAGTACGAGAACAACCACCGCTGTGTCGTGTATCTCATAGACAAGTCGATGCTTTTGAGTGATATGACGACTCCATTGGTTGGAGCAATCACCTCGTAGTTGCTCAGGGTGTCCAGTACCCGTACGCGGATGCTCGCGCAATTCGGCCTCCAGTTTCAGTGGCTTTTTGAACGCATTTGGGTCGTCCTTTTGCAATCTGGCTGCATCAAGGACTGCCTGCCTCTGATACTTTATCGTGTATGCCATCAAACGACGCGTTTAATCAGGTCTTCAACGGTTTCATCGTCATGTAGTTCGTACATGGGTCCTTCTTTAGCTGCATCTACACGGGCAAAGAATTCCTCTTTGGTCATGAGTGAGGGGTCTTTCTCTTTTGCCAACTTCTTAGCATAACGAGTAAGGCGAAGCATTAGGGCATCATTGTCTGCTATGGCTCCTATACTCTGCCATAACTCAGTATTCATCGCTACTTGCTGTGCTGTCGTCATAATCAAATCCTTTCTTCTTTTGTTATGTAACGCAGATTGCTTGATATTATTGCCTTTGGAATAAAAAAGAGTGTGCCTCATTGAGACACACTCTCTGTTTGTCATTTCGGAAACTTACTTCACCTCTTCGTAGTCGACGTCGGTGACGTTGTCGCTGCCGCCTTGGTTGGTGTTGCCACCTTGCTGGCCGGGGTTACCGCCCATGTTGTTGGGGTCGAAGCCGGCGCCGGGGTTGGCACCGCCAGCTTGCTGCTGGGCGTTGTACATGTCCTGCGAGGCAGCCTGCCAAGCCTGGTTCATCTTCTCCATGGCCTGGTCGATCTGCTGGACGTTGCGGGCGCTGTGGGCGGCCTTCAGCTCTGTCAAGGCACTCTCGATGGCGCTCTTCTTCTCGGCGGGAATCTTGTCGCCATACTCCTTCAGGTTTTTCTCGCTTTGGAAAATCATGCCGTCGGCGGCGTTGATCTTCTCAATCTCCTCCTTGGCCTTCTTGTCGGCGTCGGCATTGGCCTCGGCCTCAGCCTTCATGCGCTTGATCTCGTCCTCGCTCAGACCAGAAGAAGCCTCGATGCGGATGTTCTGACTCTTGCCGGTGGCCTTGTCGAGGGCGCTGACATTCAAGATACCGTTGGCGTCGATGTCGAACGTCACCTCAATCTGAGGCACTCCACGGGGTGCAGGCGGAATTCCTGCCAAGTGGAAGCGGCCGATGGTCTTGTTCTGGTTGGCCATGGGGCGCTCGCCCTGCAGCACGTGAATCTCCACCTCAGGCTGGTTGTCGGCAGCCGTCGAGAACACCTGGCTCTTCTTGGTGGGGATGGTCGTGTTGGCGTCAATCAGCTTGGTCATCACGCCGCCGAGGGTTTCAATACCCAAGCTCAGAGGAGTGACATCAAGCAGCAGCACGTCCTTAATCTCACCAGTCAGCACACCGCCCTGGATAGCAGCTCCGATAGCCACCACCTCGTCGGGGTTCACACCCTTGTTGGGGGTCTTGCCGAAGAACTCTTCAACTTTCTTCTGCACGGCGGGGATACGGGTCGAACCACCGACCAGAATCACCTCGTTGATGTCGCTGTTGCTCAAGCCGGCATCTTTCATGGCCTGACGGCAAGGCTCGATAGTGGCCTGAATCAGGTCGTCGCACAGCTGCTCGAACTTTGCGCGGCTCAGTTTCTTTACCAAGTGCTGCGGCACGCCGTCGGCCACAGTGATATAAGGCAGGTTGATTTCCGTCTCCTGCGAGGAAGACAGCTCACATTTAGCCTTCTCGGCGGCCTCTTTCAGACGCTGCATAGCCATCGGGTCCTTGCGCAGATCGATGTGCTTGTCGGCCTGGAACTCATCGGCCAGCCAGTTGATAATCTTCTGGTCGAAATCGTCACCACCGAGGTGAGTGTTACCGTTGGTGCTCTTCACCTCAAACACACCGTCACCCAAGTTCAGGATACTGATATCAAACGTACCACCACCCAAGTCGAACACAGCCACATTCATATCCTGAGCCTTCTTGTCAAGACCGTATGCCAGAGCGGCAGCCGTAGGTTCGTTGACGATACGGCGCACCTTCAGACCTGCAATCTCACCAGCCTCCTTGGTGGCCTGACGCTGGCTGTCGTTGAAGTAGGCAGGCACTGTGATAACAGCTTCCGTAACCTCAGTACCGAGGTAGTCCTCAGCGGTCTTCTTCATCTTCTGCAGCACGATAGCGCTGATTTCCTGCGGAGTATACAGGCGGCCGTTGATCTCCACACGGGGTGTGTTGTTGTCGCCCTTCACCACCTTATAGGGAACCGAGGCAATCTCTTTCTGCACACGGTCGTAGGTCTCGCCCATAAAACGTTTGATACTGTACACCGTGTTGTGAGGATTGGTGATAGCCTGACGCTTGGCGGGGTCGCCCACCTTGCGGTCACCGTTCTCTATAAATCCCACCACACTCGGAGTGGTGCGGTTGCCCTCGCTGTTGGCGATGACAACAGGCTCGTTGCCTTCCATGACTGATACACAACTGTTTGTTGTACCCAAGTCGATTCCAATGATTTTACCCATAATATTCTATTTTTATATTTTCTTGTTGATATTTTTTTTCTCTCCACCCACTTTCGCTGTGGGCGAATCCGACATCTTAATTATCAACCGCCATGCCAACAGCCCGCCATCCCCCGAACACTGACAAATTGTCACCCACCACTTCGGCGGGCAGACAATGCGACAAGGGGGACACCTGAATCCTTCAGCCATCCCCCTTGTTGCCATCCAGTCATCTGGACATTATGCAATCTCTGCCAGTCGCAGCCCTATTCAGCCGTCCTCACCAGCCGCACCGCATAGCCATAGTGCGCATACGCCCCTGTGGCATTGGGGTCAACAACCGTGTTGCTGAACAGGAACTGTCTCACCCCGTTCTGCAACCAATTCGAAGGCCAATAGTAGCCAATAGACTCGCTATCATACGTATTCGTACCCTCTCGGTAACCCCCTGTGGGGAGAAACACTGCCCCCCGGGCCTCCATCGTCTCCCAAACGTCCAGCTGGACAGGGTAATAGTTCGCCTCCGGGTCATCCACCAAATCCTCATCCAATCCGTCATCGTAATTATACCCGTCCGGAAACAGCACCAACCCATTCTCCACCAACACAGACCCATCCATCAGCCCCACCTTGGCATAATGCTTAACGCCACTGCGCTGGTTCAACAGATAGTCCCACTCGGCAGTAGTCATGGTGTGCCAAGTGCCGGCCGGGCCAGCCCCTGCAATAGCATTGTGCAGACCCCAGTCGTATTGCGTACCCGCTATGCTGCCAGCGTAATAATTATCGTCAAACTCACTGGACATATAGGGACTCTTGTCGTTGTACCCACTCGTCCCCCAGCCAAACAAGTCTATCCACCCGTCATAACCAGAGCCGATATGTTGATTGAGGTCACCCAATGCGTCATATTGATGCTCGGCAAAGCGGAAAACCCCGCTGGTGGCCCTATACTGCAAATTGCCCTGCGCAAAGAACACCTGCACACCTTCCCCCACCGAGAACTTCCCCTGCTCCGACTTCACCGTGTTGGCCAGTCGCAAATCAATTCGTGCCGTCATCATCACATTGCGGTCCAGCTGTCCGCTCCTCTCCGTATGTGAGAACGTGAACGTGCAGGCCCCCTTGGGCAGCCCGGCCATGTGGGCATAAACGGCAATAGTCATATCGCCGTCCGCCACCGGCAGCACCGGCACCTGCACCTCCCTCACATCCTGCCCCCCGTTGGCAATCACAGGGCTGTCGGCAAACACCACCTCCACCTGCTTGTCGTCCGCGGCCACCGGATCCGACTGGGCCCCGACCGCGAGCGACCCCACGCCCAGCGTCACTCCGCGCGTGCCGCAAAGCTGGCCACTGCTGCTCACCACCACGCGGTCCAGCACCACATCCACCCCGAGGTCGTTCTTCAACAGCACCCTCACCGCCGCCGTGGCATGCCTGAACCGTATCACCTCTGCACCCGCATTGGCCATAGCCAACAGGGGCAGCCTCAGCACCTGACGGTCTCCCTCGTAATAGCACTCATATCGCGAAGGCACAGTGACCGAAGTCTGCGAAGCCACCATGCCCGCCGGATAAACACCCATAAACGCCCCTTCGGGCTGCTGGAAATCGGCCACATATGCTATGCCTCCAGCCACAGTGACGGCATATTCAACACCGCCCAGCAACACCCGGTCGCCATCGACCCACACAACACTCTGCCCATTCACCGAAGTCTTCCACCCCTCTTGAGAGGGGTCGGGGGTATGGAAGCCATCCTTGCCGCCAAACCCTTCAGTCTCGAGAACCAAAGCCCCCTCCGGCACATCAGCCGCAACCGGCTCTTTGCCGCAGCCTGCCATCAACAACAGTCCGCCCATGAGGGCCACCGTAAACATCAATCTATTTTTCATCACTAAAAACAATAAGTAGTAGTTAAACCATCAAAACCAATGCTCGTCGCTCTCTCCGCCCCAGTTGCCGCCCATCGTGCGGTTCTCCAGTTCTATGTCGCCCCTGCCGGGCAACAGACCCACTGTCTGGCCGTCCGAGCCATCAAAGCCCCGCTCGACACAAAACACAACAACCTTGACACACGGGGCCAAATACGTTCCCCGCGCACGCTCCACACAGCTACCACCCACCATCGAAATACCATTTTTCATAATACGAAATTAATACATAGTTAATTATAAATAATATTCCTCCCAATTCCACCCCACTATCGCACCTGCAAAAATACAAAAAAGTGTAAAAAAAAACATTTTTCAACACTTCAGCCCCGCCCAACACCCCCACCCACCTCCCCACTCCAACAAGCGGGAGCCGACAACGCGACCGCGCCGAACCCAATCTTAAACCACTATTTATCATCACCTTTCCCTCTATTTATACAACATTTTATTTACCTCAAAGAGACAAACAAGAAATAAAACAGAAATAAAATAGAGAGTAAATAAAGGAAACATCCATTCGTCACCCTTGGTGGCGAGCCTTCTCTCCTCCCCTTTTCTAAAGAGGCGCGGCGCAGGCGGATGGCACATGCGGAGCCGGAGGTATGGATAAAAATTAAAAAAAATGTGTACAAAGGTTGTTATTTGCGAGAATATATGTATATTTGCAAATCTGAAAATATTTAACAATAAGCATAACGTCCTCATGAACAACGATTACCACAAACCTACGGATCACAGCCACAGGCACAGCGCCAGTGGCGCCAACCAAGTGGCACACATCCTGCTGCTGGTATTGGCCATGTTATTGCCGGCCACCCTGTATGCCAGCCCCTGGAACGCTCGCGACTATTTCCGCGACGGCAGCAATTTCGACGCCTATTCGATGGGGCAAGGCCGAATACACTTCAAAATCCTGGTCTTTGCCGAGGGGTTCTACTACAACAACAACGCTGGCACCGGCGGCCACGGCTCGCGTATCTGGACCCATCTGGACGGCACCAACAATTGGGAGAACTTCATTTATTACGCCTCGGACAATCATATCTGCAAGCCGGGGCAAGTGGACGGCCGTCCAGAGGACAAAGGGTGGGCCAGCCTCCGTGTGACCGAAGGCGTGGTGGTGGTCACCAACGCCTATGCGGGCGACAACCCAGTGTTTATGGCCGACAACGAATGGCACAATGTAGACCTGAAACGCACTACAAGTGGCGACCACCTCACCTATCTGGAGTTCGACTGGTATCCGCCATCGCGACTGCAAGAGCAGTCGTTTTATACGGGTGTTGCGTCGGTCCACCACGAAAGTAACGGGTCGACCTATGAGGAGCGCGAGCACATGCTGGGCATATTCAGTGGCGGCGGCGGCGACCAGCAGCCCCAGCTGATGAACCCCATCTTCTATGCCGGCAACTCGACTGGAGCGGCGGGCTATGGCCTGCTGGCGGTGCCCTACGCCTCCTTCCAGCAGACCTACCAGTACTACACTTCGTGGAACCCCACCCGAATACCCTGCACCGACCAGTCGGGCTTGATATATGTGGCCAGCTGCGACTCTGTCCAGAAGGGGTTCTATATCACCTTCGAGACCCGAAACAGCGCTTCGACAGAAAATGTCCTGCTCAAGCAGTGGCTCAAGTCGAGCAAGGTGAACATACCTGCTTACCACAAGATATACGACTTTCAGGTCAAGCCCCACGTCTATTTAGACGAGCGCACCCATCTCTACTACGAAGACACACGCCTCCACGACATCAGCTGGAAGTTCCACTATCCCGGACAGGCGGATGTGGTGCCGAACGACATGATTGAGATTCAGAGAGCCTACGACAGCAACTTTGCCGACGCCATCACCATAGCCACCCTGCCCATAGAATGGGGAGCGCACGACTCGGTGGCCGACACCACATATCACTACATCGACTCGTCGAGTGCCGCATGGTACAACCCCGTTGAGAACAGCTATATGGTCTATTACCGCATCCGCAGGGCCTCGTCGGCAGTCTGGGGCTGGGCGGACCATCCCTATGCAGCCAAGACCCGACACAACGGCGGAGCGCATCTCACCTTTTTCGGCATGAACGATGCCCACTATCAGGCCGCCGACGATTTCGCAACCTCACACAAGGTACACCTGCATCTCTCCATTGCCAATGGCAACCAAGGGGACGGCACCATCAGCAGACCCCGCTCCACGTGGAGTTTCTGGGACAAGAATGCCACCCTCTGCATCATGAAGATACTGGAGGAATCGCTCGACACGGTGATAATCCGTGTGCCGTCAGACAGCATCCTGGCGGCTATGGACAGGGTCAAATACAACCCCGACCCCACCACCTACCACCGGACTCCCATTCCCTTCACGGTGGAGGACCAGCTGGTCACCCCTTGTGTGCACTATCAGTACTGGTTCTTTGTCGACACTACAGGGGCCGCCCTCAAACAGATGAACAGTTCGGCATGGGACAACACCCAGCCCACCAGAATGCTCCTCAGCGGCACTTCCGACCTCTATTTCACCGATGCAGCGGGACTTAGTGCCCTGCGTGCCACGCAAGGGGATTTCCCCGACCACGTGCTGCTGACCTGGGATGCCACCGATGGCGGTGTGGACGAATATGTGGTAGAAAGCCGGCCGAACGACACATCGCTGTGGGTACAGCTGGGAACGACGACCGACAACTATTGGCGCGACCTGAGTGCCGACCCGTCGGTAAGCCCGCAGTGGCAGTATCGCGTGACGATGAACTACACCTGCCACGGGACCACCACCACCGACAGCCGCACCACCACCGGATGGCGGTCGCCCTACGGACAGGTGAGCGGACGTGTGAAATACGAAGACGGCACAGGATGCCCGGGCGTCACCGTGGTGGCCACCCGCTCTGACGACGGGACTGAGGTGCGACGTGCCACCACCGACGGCAGCGGTGCCTATATTCTAGACAGTCTGCCCTACGCCGCTGGTGTCGCCTATACCATCACCCCCAACGCTCAGTCGGCCACCTTCAGTTCTCTCTCCACCTCGTCGGCTTCGGCCATAGTGAACCTCTCTTTGCAGCGCTGCGTGGCTACGGAGGTGGACTTTTTCAACCTCTCGTCCGTGCGGCTCACGGGCCGAGTTCTCTACAAGAACAGCTCTGTCCCTGTGCGCAACGCCAACTTGCTGTTGGATGGGAACATGGTCTTTGTGGCCAACACGGCTGTGAAGACCGATGCCTCCGGCCAGTTTGAAATAAGAGTGCCGCAGAACAAGGCTTTCAGCCTGCGGGTGGTGAAAGAGGGCCATGTGTTTGACAACAATGGATATGTGCTGATGGGTGGCGACTCCTTGCTCACCCTCAGCCGTGCGTTGGACGGAGTGAGGGTGTGGGACAACACCAAGGTACGCCTGACGGGACGTGTGGCGGGAGGCCTCATCCAGCGCGATCTGCCTGTGGGGTTCGGCCTTTCGCGCAACAACTTGGGCGACAACCTGAGACTGGTGCTCGAACTGGAGGGCGACAACATCAGTCAGCTGGTACGCATCGCCTCCGACCCGACGAAAGACACCTTGGAATACACCGTTCCGCATCTGGTTTACAACGGCACCGCAACACCCGACACCGTGGGCCACACAAGGGTTCACTACCAATTGCGCCGCATCATCATCGAGCCCGACCCCATCACTGGAGAATTCTGCGCCGACCTCTTCCCGGTGCGTTATAAAGTTGTGCAGGCAACGGCTTCTGGCTACTCCACCCTCTTCGACCCTACCCGCTCGACCGAAACTATCGACCTCGGCGCAGCGGCTCAGCGGGTGGACACCGTCCGGCACGGCGCCACCGGTCGCTACACATTGAACAACGGCCTCTACCGCCTCACCTACCGCAGCCCCATCAGCATCACCTGCAAGCAACTGCGCTATGGGATGGAGGTGGATTATTTCGGCGAGCTGACGATGGAGCGTACCAATATCCTTAATATGAAGGAACGTGTGCCACTGGCCACGCGGGACAGCAATGGGAACTACCGCTACCTGTTTGGGGCTCCAGTGTTCCTGACGCAAGACTACGATTTCAGAGCCTATGCCCACGAGGACTACTACTATAACAACCATCCCGACGGCCGCCACGACCAAGTACACATATCGGGTGGGCAGCTGAAGATATACAACGGCATGCACGATGCCCCCAATACCCAGGTCATCACCAAACAGCTGGACACCCTGGGGCAAGCCACCTTCACCATTCCGGTCGACTACGTCTCCTTTGTGCGCAACGATACTAATGTGCAGCGCGTGCTGGACCTCTCGGTGGAGAGCGACGGAGAATACGTCGAGCTGCAAGCCGTGCGCGGATACGTGACAGGACACAAGCCCGTGGCGGGCGAGGTAGGCACCTCCACCCACGGGACGATACAGCTGCTGGACGTGCTGCGCGACCCGCCAGGCAGCAACTCCTCTGCCTACATCGAGTCCGGAGCTGAATATTCATACAGCTACATGTACGCTTTCGACTTTAAGTATGGAGTGTCGCTGGGGTTCAAGTTTGGCGCTGACGTTTCGGCCATCATGGGTGCGTTCGCCGGTACTGGCGCCGGGACTTTTGCTGGGCAGAACTTCACTGTTTCTCATTCAACTTCGTTAAGCATCCCCATCGTATCGAGCTACCATTTCAAACACGACGGCAGCTACACCTTCCGAACGGCAGAACGCATCAGCACCAGCAGCAGCCCCTACAATGTGGGACAAGAGGCTGACGTCTATATCGGGGCAGTGCAAAACGTATACTATCGGCGTGTGGATGCCGTACAGCCCATCGACTCACTGACATACGCGGCGCTGTCGGCACGCAGTGTCAGCGGCTCCATGCGGTGCCTGCGCGAGGGGGTGGACCCCAATGGGGTGAAATATTATCTGGTGATTGGCAGCGAGCTGGAGACTGGCCCGTATATTGACGCAACCTTCGCCTATACTCACCAACACATTGAGGAGGATATAATCCCCCACCTGATTCAGCAACGCAACGCCCTGCTACTGACCTGCGACAGCCTCACCGCACAGGCGGCTGCCAATTTGAGACATACGGCTGTGTACTGGAGCCGGGTGGCACCCACCGACTCGAACTGGGCTTCGCCCGGATCATACGAGATGCTGGTCCCTGACCATAGCTCGCAAATATTCACCAACGAGGTGCACAGCCTCAACAGACAGATTGCCGATTGGCTGTCACTGCTGTGGCAAAACGAAGCGGAGAAGGTGTCGGCCATCCACCACCACACCAGCGAGACGGTGGCCACTTACTCCATTAGCAACGGAACCTCGGTGACGCGCAGCGACAACTACTCATACAGTGATGCCTACCACTCCTACTGGGATTATCCAGGTGTCAGCATAAGCACCAGTACCTTGACACACATTTTGCAGGTGTTTGGCAAAGGCATAGCGGAACAGCTTGTGTCCAGATTTAATAAAGTACAGACTGATAGTTGGGATGTGGACAACAATTCATACCAACCCCAGGAATTTCTCAACAGCTGGTCAGGCAGTCGTTTCGAGTTTTTGCTGACCCCCGTGCTGGGCTTCAACTTCAGCCGAGACCCTACCCGAAAAACCACCCATACCCGCACCATAGGCTTCACGCTTTCGCCGGACGAGTATAGCAACATGGATTTGTCAATATTCCGCGTAAGGAAATTGAAATCAGAGTATGGTTTCAACACAGGGTCGGCGGACACCCGCTCGTTCGTCAGCGCAGACAACGGATACAATGGAACCGACTACTTGTATGGCTCGCTGGTCTACTATCTGCGTGGGGGAGAAACAAAATGCCCGTGCGAGCTGCCCGACAGCACCCATTACTACATCCCCAAGATGCCTATATCTGCCGGATCCCTCCGGTTAGAGAACCCTAAAATCGACATCAGCGTTCATGAGATCAGCAATGTGCCATCCGACCGGCCGGCCCTGTTCACCATCCGGCTATACAACGAGATGGAGGTCACCACAGGATCTGCGACCACAATGCCTATAAACTTCAAGCTGAAGATGAACGAACAAAGCAACCCCCACGGCGCAAGAATATACATCGACGGAATGCCCCTCACTGACGGTCGTATCATTCCGCTGGTGCGCGGCCAGGTGGTGGTTAAGACGCTGGAGGTATATGCCGGCGACGGCTACGATTTCGAAGATCTGGTAATAGAGTTTGGCTCCACCTGCATTACATCTACTAAGGGAAGAGCCCAGTTCTCGGTGCATTTTATGCCGGTGTCGTGCGACGTGAGACTCTCTTCGCCACGCGACAACTGGGTGCTGAACACCCTGTCACCCATGGATTCGGCTGGCTATTATCTGCCAGTGGACATCACCGATTTCGATGTCAACTATCGTGGTTTCGACCACATTGAATTTCAATATAAGATTTCCACCCAGAGCGACGACAGTTGGGTGAACCTATGTTCCTTCTACGCCGACAGTTCCCGCTACCTGTCCGCCAGCGGGTCGAAGGCCATGATTGTGGACGGAAGGATTGAGAATGTACGCTTCTACGGCGAGCGCGACCCCATGGAGCAACGCTACGATTTGCGGGCGGTAAGTTTCTGCCGCCATGGCAGCGGCTTTGTCAGCAAATCGTCGGCCATTCTGACGGGCGTCAAAGATACCCGGCCGCCACGTGTGTTCGGTGTTCCGCTGCCTGCCAACAGTGTTCTCGGCGTGGGCGACAACATAATGCTTCGATTCAACGAACCCATTGCGGGCAACTACCTTGACGAGGACAACAATTTCCAGTTGCTGGGGGTGACGAACTCGTCGGGCATCGCTTCGTCAACATCGGTCTTTTTCGACGGTACGCCCAGCTGCGGAGCCTCCAGTGAGGTGACCCGCGTGTTGACGGACAAGTCGTTCACCATCGACCTTATGGTGAAACCTGCAAGACCCGTTCCCGAGGCTCCGTGCGAGCTTTTTGGACACACCACCTCCCGAGGGGGCATCTCTTTCGGCCTCATGCCCGATGGCAACCGCTGCCGACTCTATGCCTACATTGACGATTATCAGGTCCGCTCCTTACCCTTGGAGCCCCTCACAGCTTTCACCCGGGTGGCCATGACCTTCGACAATGTCTCGAAGAAAGTGAACTTCTACGCCGGCACACAGAATGTGACCGACCCCGAAAGCGACACCTCCGAAGTCCCCGACTACAGCGGGAGCGCTCCACTGGTCTTTGGCCATGGCTATCACGGCAATATGCTTGAAGCCCGACTCTGGATCAAAGCCCTCACCACCGACGAGATAGTGCAGACCCACGAGAGACGCCTCACCGGCTACGAGAACAAGCTGGCCGCCTACTACCCGATGAACGAAGGCAGGGGCGATGTGCTGAAGGATGTGGCCAATGGCTCTGTCCTCCGCATGCATGGCTCCAACTGGACCACCCCCTCCGGTTTCTCGCTCCACATGAACGGGACCCAGCCGCTCACCCTGGCCCAGGACGTGCTTTCACGCAACGCCTTCCAGGACTACACTCTCATGTTCTGGTTCCGCACAACCGAGTATAACGCCGGTCTGTTCTCGGCAGGATGGGATGGCTACCGGGGCACCCTGGTGGCCTTGGAGAATGGGCGCCTCGCTTTCCACAACGGCAACACCATGCAACGCTCCCTCGGCACCTATTCCGACGGGATGTGGCACCACTATATCCTGACTGTCAACCGCACCTTTAACAACACGGCCATCTATGTCGATGGCGAGATGGTGAACACTTTTGCCACCGACTCACTGAGCGGACTGGATGGCACCATGCTGCTGGGTGGCTCCGAGAATAGCCTGACGCGCACTTTTGCCGGCCATTTCGACGACCTTGCCCTCTTCGAACAGGCCCTGCCCCAGAGTCTGATTGAGACCTACGACAACCTCTCGCCCGTAGGCGATGAGATGGGCATCGTGGCCCTCCTGCTTTTTTCCGAGCAAAAGGAAAACTCCAACGGCATTCTGGAGGAGGTCTTTTCCATCAACAACCGCCGTATCTTCACCACCTCCGACGGGACGGTAGTGGAGCGCGTACAGCCCTTGGTCCTGTCTCCCGACTCAGCAGCCCTCTTTGCCATGGCCGACCGCGAACTGCAGGCTCCCGTGCGCGAACGCGACCTTGTGACCAAGATGAATTTCGACTGGTCTTTCAACCAGGACCAGCTGCTCATCAACATCAACATGCTGGACCGCGAAATCAACAAAAACAACATCTACATCACCGTCCGCAACGTGGAAGACCTCAACGGCAACCGCACCGTGAGTCCCATCATGTGGCAGGTGTATGTGAACAAAAACACGCTGGTGTGGGGCAGCGATGGCATCACCATGGAGCTGCCTGACCAGAACACCTCCAATGTGCGGATTGAAGTACCTATCCAAAACAAAAGCGGCCGCCGCCACCAGTTCACCATCGACGGACTGCCCGACTGGCTGACAGCAGACCGCGAGTATGGAAGCATCGACCCCCAGGAGACGATTCCCGTCATCTTCTCTTTAGACGAGCATCTGCCCATCGGCACCTATTCCGAAATCATCTATCTGACCGACGAGGCAGGCCTGTCCGAGCCTCTAAGAGTCTTCATCCAAGTCAAAGCCATCTGCCCCTGGCCTTCAATCGACCCCGGCGATTTTGACCGCCAGATGTCGCTCCGTGGTCAGGTGATTATCGATGGCACCTACGACTCCGACCCTCAGGATGAGGTGGTGGCCATCGTGGACGACAAGATAGTGGGCCGCAGCAATATCGTCTTCGATCCAGTGGCCAGTACAAGCCTTGTCTACATGACCATCTACGGCAACGCCTCCTCCCAATCGCAGCCCGTCAAATTCAGGCTTTGGGAAGCATCGACCGGCCACATCTACAGTCTCGGCACCTCAGAGGAAGTCACCTTCAAGAACAACGGCACTGTGGGTCTTCCGCCCGATGCACCCATCATCCTCCAAACCACAGCTGGCGAAATCCAGAACATTCACATCACCCCAGGCTGGAACTGGATTTCATTCAACATCAAGCCTGCCGAAGAGGGCAACCTCAACAACCTATTCTTCACCACCGACCCCTTCGACGATGGTGACCAAATAAAGTCGGCTGCTGATATGACTTTTGCCGAATACGACGGGGCACAATGGGTGGGTCCCCTCACCAAGGTAAACTACCGCCAGATGTATATGCTGCACAGCAAGGAACATCACATCAACACACAAGTGATGGGTCAAAGGCTATCCACCGACCGCGCCCGCACCATCACCCTCTCGCCCGGATGGAACAGCATGCCCTGTCTCCTTTCCGCCGAAGCAGGGTTGACCTATGCTTTGGCCGACTATGTGGATCATGCCTCTGTTGGCGACATCATCAAGTCCCAAACCGCCTACGCCATCTTCTCCGAGAACGGACGCTGGGAGGGCTCCCTGGCTACCCTGCGGCCCGGCGAGGGCTATCTGCTGAAACGGCTGGGACAAGATGCTGTCTCTTTCACTTTCCGCGACATGCGTAAAGGTGCCAAGGGGTCTCAGCCCGAGGCCAAGGGCGAAGCAGAGGGCTCTGTCCTCAGGAAAGCTACCAACATGACGGTGCTGGCCACGGTGAATCATCCCTCTATGGATATGCGGGTACTGGCCTACGTCGGCTCCGACTTGGCCAGCGTAAGCTCGCCTTGCATCTTGGGTTCCGACACGCTGTTTTTTATCACTGTCGGCTCCGACCGGAGTGGGCAGGTGTCCTTTGTGCTGGAGGAAGATGGCAGCCGGCTCGGCACAGCAACCACCCTCCTGCCCTACCAACCCAACGCCCACTATGGCTCGCTTCAGGAGCCACTCGTGCTCACCACCGCCTCCGACAATCCCTCAGTGGTGGCCCTCCCCACGGTGTTCAACACCCATGTCGACTTCTACATCTCCTCTCTTGAGAGGGGCCAGGGGTACGTCTCCAACCCCGACATGGGGGATGAGCAGCCTGTCTCGGTACGCATCTTCACCGCAAGCGGGGTGCCTGTGGCCGAAATCAATGGCAAGGCTCCTCGGCTCAGGTGGTCGGGCTGCGAGACATTGGCCGCTGGCGTCTATTTCGCCACGATTGTATACAACGGTACTTTCACAACTATTAAACTGATAAAAAAATGAAACCGATAACATCCAATCAGATATCCTTCCGGACATCGGGACGGTCGGGCATGGTGCTTTTGGCTCTCGCCATGCTGACTTTTGTCATCTTTGCAGGCTGCAAAAAAGAGAGCCTCTCCACCATCGACGAGACCGATAGTCCTCAACTGCCGCTCGGCAACATGGACGCCCCTTCATGGTGCGTCGACACCAACTATGACTACAACGTCAGCATGACGGCTGTAGTAAAGGTCGACCTGACGCAGACTTACCCACAGACGGCGGGCCACTGGCAGGTCGACCCCGCCGACCGGATGGCAGCATTCTGCGAAGGGGAATGCGTCGGTGTCGCCATGCCCACCGGCGACCTCTTCTTCCTCTTCGTGATACCTCCCCAGTCGGGTGGCGATGGCCCTGTCTCTCTGCGCTACTACTCTGCCAAGATGAGGAATGTCTTCTATGGCGACCTGTCATTCCCCTTCCTGGGCGGAGACCGTCAAGGGTCCATCTCCGACCCCTTGCAGCCCCTGTTCCGCACCCTCTCCGACAGCCAGTAGGCAACCAGAAGTCTCAGATAGTCGGATAATCAGATTTCTGACTCGTCAGACCTCTGATTATCCGACCATCCGCACAACTGCCCATCTGAACTTGAACCCCTATCGGTCATTAGATTTTTATGGTAGTTCACATTTCTCTAACGACGGCCATTGGAAACTTTACCGTTCAGTTTTCAAATGACCGATTTGGGTTTATCGTCTTTATCCCATCCCGCCCCATCACCCCACTGACTCCAGCCGTCCCCTTTTTGAAAGGGGTGCGCCGACAGGTAGGTAGGGGGGATAATTCCCAATGCCCTCCAGACAGCATCCCCATCCACCCCAAATTCCATTTTTTACATTGCAATTCCCAATCGACAACTCACACCGATGTATGCACCAAACAGTTATATGTACAGTCTATATTTTGCTGTAAAAAAATATCTACGCATTGGAAATTTATGCGTATCTTTGCATCATGAATGTGGCCAAACCCACAACAACGTTATAAACAAATGTATTAATTCATTCCCAAGTCCTATGAAAAAACACATTTTCCTCTCAATCCTCCTCGTGGCCTCCCTCGCTTCCCATGCCCAAGGCTTCGAGTGGGTAAGCACCTACACGGGACCAGAGATCGACAACAGCGACGACGCGACCAATCGTATAATCGGTTCGTGTGTCGACTCGTCTGGGAACACATACATCCTCGGCGAGTTCTCTCCGCAAGCCTTTTTTTGCGACGAAAGGCTCCTGCCTTTTGACATAATCACTACACCGATCCATAGAGCTATAGTAATAGCCAAGCTTTCTCCATCGGGTGACTTGCTGTGGCACAAGGCCATCTATAATGGCAAGGAAAGTTGCTATGCCCATGCCCTTCGGATGGTGGGCGACAGCAGCATTATGGCAATGGTACGTTTTTATCTGCCTTACAGCAGCACAGTCAATTATTATAGAAACCTCTACTATCTTGACACGTTGCTAACGGGAAACGACGACTACCTGATGCCAACCGATAGTGTATCAGGGTCTAATTATACCGCTTTTATCACTTTTGACTTCGACGGAAATGCCACCGAACGGCACCTTGTCAGTGTGGGTTATTTAGATTCCAACGGCAATGCGTTGACCAACCGGACTATTTTTGGAACTAACTATCCTGACAAACTTTTTGTAAGACCTTTTTCTACCGAAAGTTTCAACATAGACAGCGAAGGCAACATCTATATCATACGCGCTGTAGCTGAAAGGGTAATAGGTTCAAACGATCTGGAGTGGCGATTGGATGACGGCACTATCAGTGCCTTGAAGATAGTAGTTGACGGCACCCACAACCTGTATTATCCCATCCCCTATCGCACTGCTTTATGGAACATGCAGATTCTGAAGTTCTCGCCCCATTTCGATAGTCTGATTGATGCCGTGTATATGTTCGACTCAACGTTGTCATACAATGTCCATCCCTTATTTAAAGTCTATTCATTCGAAATGGACGCTCAAAAAAATCTGTATATTAATATGGAAGGTAGACAACAATATCCAAGTGGCATAAGAATTGCAAATTCCAATTCTCTTCATTTAGGCGAGTCCTCTATAAGGCCAACATGGATTCTTAAATACAATCCTCAACTGGAAGCAACAGGATTAGTTCAGTTGTCGTATGAATCTTCCTCCAATAATCCTTCATCAGTAGGGATATTATTAAAGTATCCATATATTGATGACAACACAAATTCTTTATTCGTCCCAGGTGTGTTTGTTTGGTCAGAAACGATGGAACATCTTTTTTATAACGATGACACCCTTGATTTTGCTAATCAGACAAGTTTTTGGCTTCGCTTAAATAAGGATGACCTCAGCCTTCTCTCTTATGGAAAAGTTCTTCCAGTAGAAAACGGAAGGGGTGGCGTTTATCCTTTGGCAGCATACAACAACAGGGTCTTTGGCCAAGTAAAGTTTATGGATGGTATGAACTTTGGTGATATGATATATAATGCCTCCAATAGAGGTGATTATGACTGTTGGCTCGCAATATGGGACTACAGTGGTCACGAGGTTGGAATAGTTAATCACTACAATGTTCGTAGTTTA
>Ga0247611_10003263_pt1 | contig 24388 bp, 19 predicted proteins | sample 177DNAGHGhighgp2_FD_192422 | JGI IMG/M metagenome (GOLD analysis project Ga0247611, IMG submission 192422) | Sheep rumen microbial communities from Palmerston North, Manawatu-Wanganui, New Zealand - 1770 DNA GHGhigh gp2 | ecosystem: Host-associated > Mammals > Digestive system > Stomach > Rumen... | reverse complement strand
CGATATCCTCAATCTCTTTGCACAGCATCGCACGAAGAGACTCCATTGTTTTCTTTTCCATTGATATACCTCCTATGCGATTCTATTGATTACTAGGTTTGAATTGATTACGCTAGTCACAGGAGCCGGTGTACCAGCAGGGTCATCTACTAATCCGCTAACCGCTCTTACACTAACGCTAAAGCAACAACCTCTTGGAACGGTAACAATTGCAGTGCTTGTTACATTATTATATTCTTCCACCGCAGCCGGTGTGACTATTGCGCGAGACGTTGGGCGAGCCTCACCATTAACTGCAATAGCCACAGCGATTGGTCCTACGGTTCCACCTTCTGGAATAGCTATGTTTCCGTTAAAGGTAACTTGATAACGAGCAAAGCAATTGGTAGTATTACCGGTAAGAATAAAAATTCCTGTCTCATCTTCGTGAATTACGTTTCCACGATTGCAAGGAATAGAAGCTGAAAAAAGTATTGGCGCGTTCAGGTCTACGTTCTGAACCGCATTAGCTAAATATTCTGCCATAATACTACCTCCCTAATTAAAATGCGCAACCGCAACCGCAACCGCAACTAGAAGTTACAGCGTTGCAACCACATCCATTAGGGTTCTGAACGATGTAGGCTGGACGTGGAACTGGAGCAAGATATTGCTCAAGTGCGTTAGTCTGTGCATCGTTGTTTGCAAGAATCTGAGCGGTTTGTGCACTCTGTGAAGCAGCGAGGTTAGCCATTGTAAGCTGTCTTTCAAGGTCTGCGATTCTTTCATTCTTAGCATCAATTTTGTCGTTGCACATCTGGTCAAGAATTCTTTGAATTCCACTGTTCTGATTAGCAAGAATATCTCTTACACCATCAGAAAGGGCTGTTCTGTCAGCGCAGTTTTCAGTTGCGATTGTATATTTCAAATCTGCGCTTGCAAGTCTGTTTTCGCAGCAGCAATCAGCGAATTGTGACTGAAGTCCATAAACCTGCTGCATATTAGCCATTTGACGTGCATTATTAGCGATTTCAGCTTGTGCAAAGCCATTAGAAATTGCATTGTTAACTCCTGCGAAGCCGTTACAGAGTGAAGTTGCAGTATCTACAAAGCCGTTTGTAACTGCGCTCTGAATTCCGCTAAGTCCACCCATGACTGCGCTTTGGTCGAAGCCTCTTTGTACGTCGGAAACTACGTATGGAGCGCCGTAGCCATTTCCGCCGTTGCCTCCCCAACCGTTTCCTCCCCAGTTGCCGTTGAAAGCAAAAAGAAAGAGAACAAGGAGCCACCAAGCACCATCTCCGCCCCAGCCATTGCCGAAGCCCCCATTGTTTCCTGTTACTGCTGCAACATCAGCAGCACTTAATCCACTACCATCAGTAAGTGACATTTGTCTACCTCCTAAAAATTTAAATTATTTAGATTGTAGACACATAGACTCAATTTTATTTTATAAGTTGACGAAGTTGATTTGCAGCTTGAGCTAATTGTTCAAACTGCGCTTGACTCATCTGTCCATTCTGAAGCATTTGTTTTACTCGCGCTTCAGGATTTCCCGTAAAAGTTTGACGAAACTGGTTAAACTGGTTTATAAAATTACCCATTTGTCCCATTGGGTTTTGATTGAAGTCGTTAAATAAGGAATTGTTCATTTTTCTGTTCCTCCTTTTGAGGTTTAGTTTGTTTTAACTCGGCAAGTGCTTTCTCAAACTCTTCGTGCGTGACATACGTACTCTGCGCGCCAGTGACTTCTGAATCGGTTGCAACCTTATTAACCTCCTTATATTCGAAAATACGTAGAGGAAGTGGCATGCCAGAGTTGTCGCAAGACTTGACGTAGAATACATTAGTTTCACTGTCCATTAGTAGGGCTTTCTGTCCAGGTTGAACTGGTACAGAACGCGCTCCCGCTTCGCCTTGTACCCAGCTGATTGCGCCGGCTTGGGTCTGCGCCGGAGTGGGCTGAGCCCATGTCTGTGCAGGGGTAGCACCGGCGCCGTATGTGTAAGGCGTAGTCGTATATGTCTGTGGAAAATAATTGTTATATGCGGCCATTTGACTCATCTCCTTTCAAAATAGTATATAGGGATTTCATTACCTGAATTCCATGAATCGTAGTAGTTTCCATTCACAACACAGACTACATGCTCGCCAGTTCCAACTACATATGTACCAACTGGATGGTCGTAGCAGAAATCTTTGATTGTATAACAGGCCGGACATGTGTCTGGTAATTGATATTTTTTGAATCCATTAATTTTTAATAGTTCTGCCCATACTCGATTAGATGAAGGCATATCACCCATATCAAAGCCAAGTTGCGCGAGTAAGTCATAGGTCTGTTCCCATGAAATATTCAATGCACAAGATATGGCGCGAATGGTACAGTCACCGACAGATAAACCGAATGGGTTTGGATTATAGTAGACAAACATAGAAACCTCCTTTGTCTGGACTTATAGGGACAGGCACATCCCATCCCTATAAGCCGTAGGTTGAGTCTAGTGCCTACTTAACGTATTATGAGTCGAAGTGTTGGTCAGTTTAAAAATATGTTTAACTCTTTGACTCATATACAAGTGGGTTTTTGTGAATGGGGTTCAACTTTTTTGGGAATAAGTTGAACCTAAAATTTTCAGGGCAATAAAAAAATGAGTACCGAAGTACTCATTTTAAAATTTAGTTATTAAATTATTTCCATTTACCTATAGCGAATAAGGATATTGATAAACTCTGAGACCCATTAACCGAACTTTGCACATAATAATTAACTTTTTCGGCTGTAATCATACTAATATTAATGGACACTAATGTATTGCTTGGCGTGGATCCAGTTCCTTGAAGTCTATTGGCAAGTGCTGTTGGGGGTGCTATAAAAAGGCCAGATGGAAAATCTCTAGCTTCAGATGTGTAATATGCATATCCAGATTGAGCTGTCATGGAATAAGTTTGAGCAGGAGTTATCCCCCAACATATTGCTGTACCATCGGCATATTTCTTAACATTCCATATATTTTCCGTATATCTCTTATAGCAACACCCTAATATCTTATCAATTAGTTTCTTCAGATTCATCTGGAGTTACCTCCTCTGGTTCATGTTCAAAACTTCCTCTATCTATGTATTCACCATTCTCATTCATGACTACAGCAGTATGCTTTTTTAGTGTTGATACTGCCGCAGATGCAAGAATGCTGTGAAATGTACTAAGAGCTTCGTTAAGATCAGTCTTGGCATACACAAGATTGCCTGCGGTTTCATCCTGATTAACTTGTATTTCAATAATAAAATAAGTCATTTGAGCCTCCTTTAACTTGTTACATTACTTAACCAATCTAAATTGGTTAGTGCGGTTTTTATTTCAGCGTCAATACCACTTGCAGTATTGAGATCAAGCGAAATCCATAAATCTGGCACTAACAATTTCTTACCTGTCACTGCTGGAATCATAAGTCCCATTGCTGATCCATCACCAAGAATATCAATCGGAAATATCGCAGCAGGAACAACCATAGAGAAAGAAGTACCACTAGTGTCATGTGAATCATACAATAATACACTCACTGTATGCGAGGTATTTTCGGTATATGTGCCATAAGCATTATTAAATGAACCTGTAGCACTTAGTGTACCGCTATATACTTGTGTGTCGTCAATCTTTATGACACAGGTTGGCTGAATATAACTGGCCCCTTCATCTGAGGTACCTCCGTTGTACGTAAATTTGACACGTATATAATTACCATCATTTGATATATCTTGGTCTGATGCGCTATCGACTCTATATGCATCAGAACTTGCAACCGTAGGCTTCCAATAATCCAGATGCCATTGAGCGTACAATGTTGCACCAGTATTTTCGGAATATGTTCCACCAAGAGGATAAGATGTTCCGTTTCCATCTGCTTTGGTGTTCCAACCAGTCAACGAATGATTAACCCATGTAAAACCGTCAGACGCAAGAGTTAAGTTTATGCCATGATATTTCGTCTGCGAATTTACAGTTCCACTACCACCATTGGCATTATATGCGACAGTCCAACTTGGAAGAGCTGGGATGGTGATGGTTGCTGTAGCAGTCGACGAACTCAGACGATAGTCACAAGTTTCAGATATACTAATGTTGAACGCACTAGTTGTTCTATTCCATGAATACGCAATCTGTGTAGCGTGTGTTGTTGTCTGGTTCGTACCTGATATTGTAAAGTGACCAGGATTAAAACCATCATACTCTGCGTGTATGTTAATAGTAACTTTGGTATCATAAGTAGTAACAAGATAACGCATTTTGGCTCGAAAACGTTTACCACCAGTAGTACTACCAGGCTCCGCATCCACATATGGGCCATATGCAGTTTCCATTCAACCTCACCTCCTATTCAGCTAACATAAGTGTTAATCTACCATTTCTATTTGACCAAATAAAGTTAGCTATTTTCATTTCCTGTGTTACCTCAGATTTTGTGATAAACAACTTTTGGTTAGTCAAATATGCTACAGAATTACCATTCTCTTGAAATATCATTCTATCGCCTGTAATAACTACAGAGAACTGACCTTGAGTAATAACAAGGCCTTGATTATTGATTTTAACATAACCGTTTTCACCAAGATACTTCCTAACAAACGTATCTATAGCGTTAAGGTCTGTTCTGGCGGCAGTCTTCGCAAGGTCTGTCTGAATAGCCGCTACTTCATTATCTGTATTATTTATTCTTTCGTAAATGCTGTCTGATGTAGAAGCTAAGGCTTCTGCCGCTGAGTTAGCAACATCCTCGATGCTGGCATCAGTGTCTTCTGGAGCAGGAGTCCAATCGGTGGCTTTGTTGCCGAGCTCAAGCTTTGGTTTACGTAATTCAACACTTCCAGCATTACGGTAGATACTCAATGACCCAGTACCAACAGTTGCGGATGAGAACGTGTGCGAATATCTTTTCCATTCTGTACTAAGCGTAAATGTTTCTGATGCAACTCCTCCACAACCCACAGGAGTAATGTGAATTGCACCTGTGGCGGATGTTCTTGCTTCAACGGAAACCGTGTACACCGTGTTTGCTGTCCACGTCCAATAACCATTAGCTGGTAATTGATAAATTCGAGCATTATTAACATCATTTAATTTCGCGATACCATCTTCTATAGTCCCCGACTCGACAGTCCAACAATTATCCGTTGATAATGAGTCAGATAGCTTGAGCAAATTCCTTCCACCAATCTTAATCGCATTATTACTAATTAATCCATTCGTATCACTAATTGTAGCTCCCGAATCAACTGTTAATTTCGAAACCGTAACATCTCCTGCAATTTTCGCACCACTGGCATAAAGTACTCCACTTGTAGTAACTCCAAAATCAGTTCCTGCACTTAACATCCAAGTATTAGTTCCACTACTACCAGCAATTGAATTACTTGAACTTTTACCAGTTGATATAACTAATGCTGTACTAGAAGCTCCCGGTGTGGCATTGTTTTTATATAAAGATGTAGTGTTAAAAGTCCAACCAGCAATTGAACCACTTTTTGCAGTTAAGTATCCAGTAGGTGAAACAGAAAAAACTCCTTTACCTAAACCAATACCAGTTGTACCTAAGAAAATACCATCGTTAGTTGTTTCATTATATGAGGTTTTTTTATCTCTTAAAGAAGTATCTAAAGTAAAATTACCAATTTTTCCGCTTGTAGCATACAGCGCACCACCTTTAGTAACTCCATAAGTAGTGCCTGCAGTAAAGGCCCATCCACTAATAGATCCCGAACCACCAATATTGGCGGAACTCGAAGTTCCCGTACTCATCCAAACGGAATTTGCAGCGCCAAGCGTACCATTATAAAGATCGGTAGAACCAATAGTGAATCCTCCAATTTTTCCACTACTAGAAACAATTACTCCACTAAAATATCCATTATCTGTATAAATTCCCCAGCCAGTTGGTGAAGTACCATTAATTGTTGGTAATCCTGCTAAATGACCAATTCTAACAGTAGGATTTGCCGCAACTCCTCCATAAATTTCAATCATTGAATTGGCGTTAGTCCCCATAGAACTCATCTGAATTCCAATAGGAAAACTACCCATTTTGTATAAGCTAATTTTCCCATCACTAAAAGCAGCGTTAGAAATATTGGCTCCATTTAGCGTCCAAAGCTCATCCAAAACTGCAGGAGTAGTATTACCTTGCCCATCAGTCACTCCAGTAATTGTAACTGTCTTAGAAGTAGAAGCAGCACTAGCTGTTACTGCAGTAGATAAAGTACCCTTTAAAGTACCTAATGGGTATTTCATATCCTTAACAGTTATATTACCAGTTATTAAAACTAAAGAATTAGCTGGCCAATTTTGACCAGTGGTATTAGTTCCAGTCTTAATAAAATCAGTTGCAAAAGTACCAGCTAAAACAACTGTCCAACTAGTTGCTGAATTTTTTGTAATAGAAATAGTAGTCGTACCATCAGTTGGAATAATTGTTGGAGCTATATAAAAACTACCACCAATATTAGCAATATTTGCATTAGTCCAGCTATTGGTATGCATTTCACCCTGGACATCTAATAATCCCACTACTGTAGCATTTTGAGCAGTTAAATCATCTACATCAAGTGTACCTATATCTGCATTGGTAGCAATCAGTTTATTAAATACTCCTTCTTCTGCACCAATGCGATTAGCTTTTAAAGCCTCAAACTGTGCAGTATTAATAAACCTACTTGGCCCATGCACAATTAAATCTTTTAAAACTGCCATTTATCCTTTTCCTCCCATGGATAGAAATAATTCTGTCCAATTCGATAGTATGGTTTGTCTTCCAAACCTAACTTCCATTGCATCCAATCAAGAAATGGAAGGGCGAAAATACTTATAAGCAACCACACACCAAAAAACAATATATTAATTTGATCACCTAACCAATGTATTGTTCCCCACATTCCTCGATAATCCCATATTGTAAAATCTCCATTGAAAATAATTCCGAAAAGAAATTCAAATGCAGTGCAACATAAAGCCGATACAAAAATTTGAATTCGGAAATCTGTATCAAATTTTAAGAGATTATTATTTACATTTGCCATTACTAATCCGCACAGACCGGCGCATAAGAACATCGTCCAATGTGAGTGCCCGCGCCAAAGTAGTTCAAGCATTATATATATTAAACCGCTTGTGACAAAAATCACTCCATACGGTATTACTTTCTTTTCCATTTAAGTCCTCCGTAGAAGGCGGCCGAGCGAACACGACCGCCATGTACGTTACATTTATTTTAATTGTTCAATTTCTTTATCTTTTAAATCGTAATATATACCAAGCACAGCTTCAAGAAGAACAACTAATACTTCCTTCTGCCATGAACCAACTTTACTCTCTGTATTCTTTAAAGCCTTCTCAAGCTTTTCAATTATAAAGTCATAATTTCTCATTACTCGTTTCCTCCTTCAGTTGACTCGGCGCCGTCTACGTTTTCTTCGGTGTTTTCTTCAACAATTGGCTCTACGTCTCCGAAATACTGTGCCTGAAGTTGTTCTGCAAGTTCCATAGCAGGTCCCATAATTGCTTCTGCACGTTCTGCCCATTCAGCTGGGAGTGGAGTATCGAAGTCAATAGCCATTGCTTCTTCTTTTGTAGTGCAAGAACGAACCCAGTTAAGTCTCATGTTGACTTCAGTTTGGATACGGGTACTGAAGAATTGAAGTGTGAAGTAAACCGCTAAAATGTCGCGGGCGTTGTAAAGTTCACAAGGCTCTGCATGGCCGTGATATGGGATAGAGATTGAAAGGTCTCCGAGTGCCTGGATTATGAAAATTGCGTTGAGCAGATTGGATTGGTCTTCCATATCATAGGTGAAGTTTTTAACTACGCCGTTGAGAAGAGTTACACCTGTACCTGCGAAGATTAACTGCTCACCCATTTCAGAAAATTTCTGAACTTTCCAAGCTTTATATTCATCAAGACTCATTCCTTCGACGTCGATTACTTTATTGACTTGTTCGTCAAGACGCTGAACTTGAGCGACGAGGTCGACTTTTGTAAGCGTAACTACGAGTTCATTGGCGAATCCGTTGAGTTGAGTTGAATAGTTGCGGCCGAGGTAGGAAATGGTTGAATAACCGTCGTACTCGGTGAAACGTGCAACTTCGTTGTCGTTCTCGTCGATAATTGAGATGAGTTGAATTGATTCGAGAATTCCACGGATGTAGGCTAAGTCGTCTGTTGCGAAGTGGAGCTCTGGATTGCCGCGGAAGGAATTCGCGTCCCAACTGAAGAGTTGAACGCGGTCAGTTGAATTGATTATTGCGAAATATTGTGCCATTGATTTTTCTCCTTTTGACTCCTAGATTTCATAGAATTGTTCCGCAGTTATATAATTATCTCCAATTTTAGCTTGTTTATTACCAGAGTTAGAAGATTTAATTGGTGTAACTACGAAATCTGTTATAGTTAAAGTGGCAGTACCATTAGAGTAATCAGAACGTACTCCAACACTTGAACCACTATAAGTATCTCTAAAGGCTGAACTTAAAGTAAAATATGTTTTATAAGTATATGTACCAGATGTTTTTGATAATACTTCAGTTTTTGGATTACGATGGGCATTTAATGCAACATTGATTGGATTACTACCAGCCCATTGCCATGCCGCGGCAGAAGTATTATAATTAGTTCCTTGAAACCATAAATTAAAAGTTCCAGCAGTATTTGATGTGTCAAAACCATTATACTTAATAGTTATAGTAACAGCAAAAGTATCACCCGCAGTATAGTCTGCAAACATTACTCGTCTATAGGCATCTGAAATACAAGAATTTGTTCCTGTTGATGGGGTGTATGTAGTTGTTTCTTGAGTATTAGTTTGAATTTGTTCTGCCCAAGATTCATAAAACACATCTGAATGCCATATACCTTTTTTATCTATATAAGGTTGTCCCATTAACTCCTCCTATTTATAAGTTGTATGTACTCAGCGCGCCGGTCCGCTAAATTCATCCACGGACCGCAGATGTTGTATGCACACTATCCGCGCGGCCGCATTGAGCGAAGCTCAACGGCGAAGCCGAAGGCGGAGCCGCATGTGTAGGTTAGACTTCGCTATGGACTGCGCCGTAGACATTACCGGATGAATCAATATATGCAGAATTTTGGTAGAGGGATTTGACGTCATCGGCGGATAGGGCGGTTGCATAAATGCGTGCATCACTTATTAATCCTTGATAATTTTGGCCACCGACACCATTCCAAGAACCTATATAGTAAGTTCCTACTGGCATTGCTTTTTTCTCTATAGTTTTTACTAATTCACCATTTACATAATATAATTCATTAATACCGTTATTAACTAAAGTGACCATATACCATTTTCCAAATTCAAAGCCAGTATATAAAGTTCCTCCACGAATAGAAGCCATATATAAAGATAAAGTTGTTGCTGTACCTGCACGAGTATCCATTTCAAATCCAGAAGGACCACCAAATAGAGTTTCATATCCCTTTGAACCGATAGCATCTTTTTTAAACCATATACTCATTGTAAAATTAGTTTGCCAAATATTAGCATCAAAAGGAATTACTAAAGTATTATCAGTACCATTATACTCTGTAGAAACAAAATATTTAGGAGTATCTGAATTAAAAGCAAATGTACCTATTCTTGTTCCATTATTGCAGAAACCCGAACAATCATATTCAGTTGTTCCGTTGAGGCCCATTGTAGTTGCAAGAGCATCTTCTACATGTGGACACCAAGGGGTTTCAATACTCCCTTCTTCTACTTTACAATTCTTCATCCATACATTAACTTCTCCAGTAGTAGTTTCTGTTAATACTGAACCATATACGAAACATCTAATTGCTGGATAATTATAGCCACTACTTGTTGCCGCAGCGGGAAAAGTAAATTTAGTAGTAATATGTACCCAAGTATTTGCAGCTAGTGTACCACTATGATTATTAATGTATTGTATTTGAATACCGCTTAAATTTCCATTACAACTTGTATTTGTAATACTATCACTATTTCGCGCGCCGACCCAAAAATGAGCTGGTACCATAGCACCTAAAGTAATTGATTTATCAAATTTTAAATCCATGGAATAAAAATAAGTTTTGCCAAATTCACAAGGCACTACTGTATTAGTTGTAATAGATGGGATGTATTTAGTATTAGAAATGTTATATTTATAATGTAAAGAACCATCTAATAATATTTCCATACCTGTAGCACTTCCATTAGATATCCATCCATATATGGTAGTACCAGAACCAATTACATTAGAACCACGTAATAAATTTTCTTGTCCCCATCCTCCTCTATTCAACGGATAATGAAGTACAAGTCCCTTTGCAAGTTCTTTAACTTCCATTGGAGAAAGACAGTGGTCATAGATTCGGGCATCGTTCTTTTTAATAATATGATTATTAGATAAAACAAAAGTTCCAGTAATAGTACCACTACCATTATAAGCACAAGTACCTATAGAAACTCCATTCATATATTTAGTAATTGTAGTTCCATCACTAGTTAAACAAAAATGTGCCCATTGATTATAATAACCGCCAGAAGGAGAAGCAATTGAGCCATTAGTAATTGCATAGCCAGTATTGTTATGCGTGCTATAACAAAAAATACCATTATTATAAGAAGCAGGACAAACTTCAATTCTTAAATTAGAACTACCATCATTAATACGAGCAATTTGAGTCCAGTTGGAAGTGACAGAACTTCCATTTACATATCCCCAAAAGCAAAATGACCAAATTTTACTAAAAGAATGATTAGTATTAATAGCAACTTCATTAGAAGAATTAAGACATTTACCTAACTTACCGCTGTTGTCTAAACTAATTGTCCCTGTTACACTTACATCAGAACTTAATCCTTGTTGCCTTGAATCTTTAACAAAAGGTAACCAAGCGATTAATGCCATACTATTTCCTCCTTTTCCTCCAAACTCCTTCGCGCTCGCGCGAGACATAAATTTTCCACTATTTAAATTATAGCACAATTCTATATATAAGTCAAATTCTACGTCAATTTCTCCAAAGAAAAAAGACGGACAAACTTGTCCGTCAATTCTCCTACTTAGTAAGTACAATCTTTGTCATTCCATTCTCTTCATAAAATTCATCAACACTATATCCCGAGAATACAGAATTCTGCTTTTCTCCTTCTATAATAAAAATAGAAGTAAATTCATTCTCAGTTAGTTTATCCATTGAAGAATTAACAAGTAACTCCACTACTGAAACTACTTCATCCTCAACTACATTCACATAGTGATGAAATTCACAAAGCTCATACTCATTTTGAAAGGTTTTAATATACATATCAGTTCCTCCTAGAAAATAAATTTAGTGAGAAGTACGTATACGTTAGTGTAGACGTAGTTCCACTTTGATAGGAGGTTCCTATATAGGGTTTATTTCGGAGGAATTATGTATCTCAACCTTACAATTATATTATATATGAAATTTTAAGAATTTTCAAATTTTAATATTGAAAATTTTATGCAAAAGTAAATACAAGTGCGTCTAAAGTAGCATTATAATTAATATTTGCTTTTTCAGTATAAGAAGTTTTATTTGTCACATTACCATAAGAAGTACCAGAACCAAATATTTTTGTTCCTAAAATACCCTCATTACCAGTTAAACCAACATAAGCACTATTTAAATAACCTGAATAATTACTTGAATCTAATAATCTACTCCAGCCACTCCAAGAAGTAGTTGCTCCACTTCTATGATAAATACCAGTATTGTTAAAGGCCAGTTCATGAGAGTTACCTCCACTTGAATCAGACCATCCCCGTAAGCCAACAAGATAAGAGTATGCATCAGTAGAAGGTGCGCCAATTGCACTATGATTCTTTAATCCTTGGAAAATTATTTTATTACTATAATCATTTGGAGTGGTTGCTATGGTGCGATTATCTGCTACAGTTGAAATTCTATCAGTTTTTGTAGTAATTGACCACCCTTTTGTACTACTAGCTGAACCAGTTGTATCACCAGTTAATGTCACTGACGCTGCTGAACTAAATGCTCCTGCAGTAGTCGCAGTCGTAGCAGATGTGGCAGTCACAGCATTACCAGACCAGGTACCACTTGTATCTAAAGTGGTATAACTAACAGTAATTTCACCATTTGCATTTTGAGCTAATGTATTTACCCACTTATTCGTAACTGCAGTCGGCGCCGTTACGGCTGTTTGTTTTGTTTTGTAATTGGATAGACTTTGATGGTCAGTTAAAACCTCTTTGCCATTACTATATAATTTAGTTGCATATAAATATCCATTTAAATTTAAACGAGTTGTCCCATTCGGTGCAGTAGTACCCGTATAAAACATTAACTTATCTGCTCGTGCAGTATATGGTGCATATGTAATTGCAGTACCGCTATTAGAACCATCTAATATATTGTCTACCGCTGTGGCAGTATTTGTATTTGTTGCTTTGATTGTAATAGTCGTACCACTATCTGTTAAAGTAATATTATCACCCGCTGCGAGAGTAAAAGTAGAAGTAGCTGCACTACCGGAAGAAGGGGTTAAAGTAGTTGTAAAGGTGTGGCTCGATAAAGCACCAGACAAAGAGTAAGTTGTATTATTATCTGTGGCCCAACTTGGAATTCCATTAGCTAACTTCAAAACTTGTCCATTATTACCTGCTTCTAAACGTACTGGTGTCCCGCTTGCAGACCAATAAATTATATCACCTGCTGCAGTACCGATTGATTTTTTAATATAAGTAGTATTAATTGGATTTCCATCACTATCATTAGTAGCATTATCTGTTGAACTCGGCGCTGCTGGCATTGTTAAAGTAATCGTTGTTGTACTTTTAATATGTCCCTGCGCATCATATGTAATACTAGGAATTTTAAAGGTACCACCAAATCCTAAAGTTCTGGTAGAACCTCCATCTGCTATAGTGCCCGCAGTAATTGAATTAGAGTGTTTAAATTGTTTACCATCTAATGTTAATCCGCTACCAGCAGTATAGGTCGTATCAGTGAATACTGCATCAGCTGGAACTGATTTTTGAATAGTAATAGCATTACCACTACTGTCTGTAATACCAACTGGTTTTCCTTGATTAGTCCCACTACTTGGGAAATAAACTGGTTGATATTGCGTACCCGCATATGAACTTAACTTCGTCGCGGTAGTTGCAGTTGTTGATTCTGTAGCAACAATTTCAACCGTCACATCTTCATAATTAGTACCTTTATAAACTCTTAATTTACCATTATTTGAACCAATGCCAGTAATTTGTGCCTCATTTAATACATTGCCAAGCCCTACATCTGATTTAGAAAGACTTAATAAACCTTTTACAACCGACGGAGAAATTGCACGTAATTCATAACCATTCCAAGCTGCCAGCCAAGAAGTAGTAGTTAATCCAGCTTTTGAATAGGCAAAAGTAGTATTCGTTCCATTGCCAGAATCTTTAACTGGTCCATCTAAAGTACCAGTTAAAGTAGTTGCATATACATTACTCCATTTATTTGAACTACTTCCTAAAGAATAAGTATTATTAGCATAAGGAGTAATACTTCTAAAAATAGGGTCATCTGCGCCACGAGACATATATGTTTCTCGTACTCCTGAAGAACCGTAAAAATATACACCTATTTGAGCAATACGTCTATCTGTTGAATTAAAATTAGAAAGGGTAAATCTAATTTTATTATAACCTCCACCAGCATTAGAGGCGCCAACAGGAGTATGTCCAAAAGTAACATATACATGTCCTGCTCCATTGTTGGTTGTATTATATTTTTGCGTCCATACATCATCTGTATAATTAGAATTCATTACTTCTATTTTGATAGATTTAGCTCTCCACGCTGCGGCACCAAAATCTATATAAATAGTATTAGTCCAAGGAAAAACCTTATGTAAATTAACTGTAATAACAAGAGTAGAATAAGTACTACTGCTTACTGAAACATAACTACCACTACCATCAAATGCATTTGTAAAATCATAATTAACAGTATTTCCATCATAAGTAGCTGAAACACTACCACCACGTTTTAATAAATGAGCAATATCATTGTGTATGAATGGGATGAGTGTAGGACTATTTTCTGGATGTATATTCACATATCCACCAGTAATTACATCTGCACTCAAGCTGTTAATTGTATGCGTATGGGTACCTGTTGCTGTAATATGACCTTGTGCATCATAAGTTATATAAGGCACAGCTAGAGTAGCTCCATTTGTCGCGCTTGATGTACCCGCAGTTCCTGCAGTAATTGAATTTGAATGGTTAAAAGTTGTACCACTTAAACTCAATCCAGTTCCCGCACTATAAGTTGTATTCTCCCACGGTACATTAACATACATCTTCTCACTAGACAACTGTACCGCATAATTTTTACCACTAGTTGTATATCCAATCTGTACACCACCGCGCGTACCATTCGCAGCCAATGGAAGCGTATACGTATAAGTACCAGCTGGTACTGCCCATTCGCCTTTATTATTAAGGAACTTAGTTGTATCTGAACCCAGCGCCGGGCCGTTTCCAATCGTATTCGCACCCGTAAACTTAGCTAAATATCCGCTTGTTCCAGAGCCCGTCACATTATTCGTAATTGAAGGAGTAACTGTCACATCAAAAGCAGTTGCATTTGAAGGCTTAACGGTAAATTTATTAGTTCCGCCCGTAAAAGTATAGGTTGTATCAGTAAACTTCGGACTCGCGCCGACTTCAACCCCATTAATCGTATTAGCTTGTAAGTTATTCGTAAACGAAGCCGCGCCATTGACAACCAAATCTCCAACAGTCAATTCATCCGCCGAAACAGATGAGCCAAACGATACGGCGCCAGTTACATTACCACCACTCAACTTCAAATAAGTCGTCTTAATCGTATTCCCATCTCCATCCGCAGTCGCGCGCGAAGCCGTACCAGAAAGGTTTCCTTCAAAAGTCGTTGCATGGAGTGTGCCGGCAGTCGTTGTAAGATAGACGTTTGAATCAAAATTCAACTTACCAGTTGACGTACCAGTTGTTGAAGTACCAGTAAGATAAATTTTTGTCGTATTCGCTTGAGAAGTATTTACATTCTCATCAGTAAATACCGCATTGGATGGAACTGATTTAGCAATTGTATATTCAAGTGCAGTCAATGTACCTCCAGTCATATAAATTGGAGTAGTTGAATTACCTATATCAGAATTGCTTGCTGTAATTGTACCACTAGATAAATAAATTGGCTTAGTCCCACTACCAACTGTAGAATTCGATTCTTGTACATAACCACTTGTATCTATATAAATTGGCTTTGTAGAACTACCTTTACCATAAGTATTATCTGAATTAATAATTTTTTGTGCTGTAGTTCCCGCACCACCCCCAATCGGAGTTGTAGAATCACCAATATAGAAGCCAGGTGCATGGACGTTACCAGAACCATCTATATAAAATTGATAATTCCATTGTGATGTTGCATACGTATCATCAATATCATATAAAAGTCTCTGTAATATGCCACTACTACTAGTAGTATCCTTCGAACTTCTAATATATACAAACTTATCTGTTGCAGAAGTTGGCGCATGTATACCGAAGTCCCAATATTTTGAATCAATTGTTGGATAGTTTAAAGTTGTATCACCGCTACTATACCAACCCGTATGTAAACGATTAGTCGCAAGACGCCAAGTAGATGAGTCTCCTAATTGAATAAAAGAACCTCCGTGACCAATCATCGTTGCATTAGTAGTCAAATTATAATCAGTATATTGACCAATTTCCCAATAGTTAGTAGAGTCAGCACCAATTTTCCCTTCGGTCGCTTCTACAGTACCATGAATATAGGCGCCGGCGGGTAAACCTGGCTCCAATCCTTGAGATACTCTAAAATAAGTTGTAATTATATCACCGTTAGTAAGATCAATTTTACTACCAGTAGTTGCAAACTTAGAATCATTTCCACGAACGTAATTTCCACTTTGTAATGTTCCATTTGCACCAATAGATAACTGCAAAGAATTTTCATTTACACCAGCCTGTGGATTATAAAAATTTAAAGCTGAGCCAGTTAAAGAAGCTAATTCAATCGTTCCATCTCTAATAGTTAAACCAGTACTTTGCATTACCAAATTCCCGCCACTTGGATTTGGCTTAAAAAGACGCTGGGGTATACTTGTGACATATGCACCAGCCTTTACTGCTTCACTATATTTCTCTGGTAAATTCCAAAAATATTGATTAGTATCATCAGCCAAACTAAAAGCACTTTGAGCACGATTATAAGCAGCTTTTGCAGCTTCATAAGATGAAGACAATGATGGGTCACTATAATCAAATGACCCATCGGTATAAACTGTTCTAACTGTTATATATAGACTTCTTGTATCTCCATTGGTATAACTTGGCTCAGTGGTTTGCCATCCACTATATCCATCTAACTCATATACAGTAGGAGGATTAGTGGTTGGTTTAACTGGAGTAGGAGCAATACTAGGCATTAAGAGATAAAAATAAGTTAACGATTCTATATCTCTAATCACCTTTAATGTTATTTGTCCTACTGCTCTTTTAACAATAGCCATTTTATTCTCCTATTCATTAGTCTCTAATACAACAAAATAAGTCTCCGTATTGGTTACATCATTAGCTCCTATATCAATATAAGAACGGTGAGAAGTATTAGTAACCTTTGTACCGCCATTATTAGGATCTCCCTTATACCATTCTAAATTACTAGGAATTTCTAATTCACTACCGTCCCCTTTATAAATATGAACAGTCAATCTTGTATTTACCCCAGTATTTTTAAAATACGTACCATTAGAAGAGTGTATATAATAAGAAATACCATCTGCTCCATCGGTACCATTTTGACCATCTTCTCCTAAATATTTAGTCCAATTATAAGCACTTGGATTAGTAGGGGCTTGACTAGAATTAGTAACCACTATACCAACATAAGGTCTACTATCATCTGGGTCTGCATTCATGTTAGTACCATTACTATCTTCTGCATACATAATATGCGTATATGAAGAAGTACCAGGTTCTCCAGAAGCTCCTTGCGCCGCCGCGCTTAAAGTAAATATCTTATTAATAACAATGTCTGTAGCTGGCTTTGGGTTAGTAGGGTCTCCTTCTACATATACTGGAATAGTAATCGTTGCCATTTCACCCGTAAAAGCACTTTGACTAGTACCACCATAAACAGTTATTGTTACTGGAGACACGTTCCCTGTAGCCACGGCCGCGGTAATGCGGCCTTGACTAGTAATATCTGTACCACTTGCATTTTTAACTATACAAGTACCAATTTTTGCTCCACCAGGAATTGCATCAGTACCCTGCAGAGCCGTTACATTAATTGAAAATTGAGTACTACTATTTATAGCTTTATAATTTTCATCAGCCGGAAAACTACCAGAATCTTGGTCTAATGAAACTGTATAACCATCAGTAAGGTCAATGATTGAAATTTGACCCAAGGCTTTAGTTATCGTTGCCATTTAAAACCTCCTTAATTGTCTACTGTTTTTATTTCACATTGAAATACCACTTTTATATCTACTTTGTCAGGAGTTAAAGTCAATGTAAAGCCTCCGTTAGATAACATGCTATCATCAACAGAAATTTCATGGAAAGTACTATCTCCCATACGTTTCCAATACCATTGTAGATAAGCGGTATTTCCAAAAATTTGTTTTAAATCTACAATGTTATTAATAATTATTGCCCCTTTAAAAACAGTAACTTGTAAAGTAGTTGAAACATTGTTATTTTTAAAAGTATTACCATTAGAACTATCTATAAACAATGTAACAGCATCTTCTCCTGCTGGTCCTTGAGGCCCAGCGGGTCCAGGTACTCCTCCCTCATTAGAAATATAATAACCATTTTCATCTGGTAAGTATTCTATATTACCATTACCATATTTTATATAAGTTCTTTGCCATAAAAAATATCCATCTTCTACTTCATAAGGGGTATCACTCCAATCTTCTTCTAAAGTATTTGTATCTCTATCTAAAGACAAAGTATATTGTATCTTTTGGTCAACAATTGTATGACCTAAATCAATCGTTATGTCACTATCATCAGGTAAAATCTCAAAACTTTTAGCTACTACTCGTAATTGAGAATTGCCATATTCATCTTTATAAAAAGCGATATACTGTTTATCGTCACCAATATACATATTATTAGTATAAATACCTTGAGTATTTTCCATATATGCTTCATATAAAGGACCGGCTTGAATATTATATATATTACGAGAAGGTAAAGTTCCTAAAATTCCTTTATATTTATAAGATACCTTCGGGTCTTGATTTTCATGTATTACAGTTTCGAATAAACTGATGGCGCGCGGTGGTAAATTTATAAATCCATCAGAACTATTAATTCCAATTCCATAATTAGCAGTACCAGCCTTGTTACCCATATCAATTAATGAGCCACCAGCTATTTCTTCTAAAGGAATTCCATCTTGTAATATCGCTGCCGCGCCTTGTAAAGTTATTTTATTACCAGTAATATTAGTAACAGGATATATATGTACTAATCCATAACTAGATACATTAGTCTCTCCACTTATATCTTTATTATAATTACTAATCTTACACCAAGCACCAACTTTAAACATGGCTGCTTTTTCAACAGTAAAAATTAAATCATTACCATTTTTCTCTACATCGCGCACGGCACTCGATGGTCTAAACAGAAATGCACCACCAACAGCTTGAATTTCTTCATATTCAAAAACGCTTGTTTTAATCGAACCTCTAACAGTTACATTGTTAAAAGTCGCACTACCATCAGTATCTGAAATTATAAAAGGTGGCACGTTTACACTAGGATCAACAGGTGTCTTACCTAATTCATTAGGATATGTTGAATAGATACCTTTATTTGGTTCAAAGATTATATACTTCATCTTCAAACGCTGATTATCTACTTCCATTCCACCGATATGACCAGAATTCGCAGTAATTTTACCAGTAATCTCTAAATTACCATCATCACCTGTTCGTAAAACTGTATCACCAGCATTATTTTTAATCCTAATTCCATAAAGCGTCGGCGCACCAACACCTTCATTCGGATTCGTAGTTATCTGCCCATTTGCATCTAACCACTCAAGCGCACCAATTTTAATTTTTTCACTTCCGCCACTTTGTAAAACTTGGAAGTCATTGTCAGATGTGATACTTACTTGGCCGCCACCTTCGTATGAATTCTTAATAAAGAATCCATCCCAAGTAACAGCGAAATGAGCTTTATTCTTTACATCATCAAGCGATTGAGCTTTAAAGCTTCCATCATTCTTAATTCCATAAAGTCCATATTCATCATAGCGTACATAGGTCCTTAAATCATAAATAGTTTCATCGCCACCCTGACCATCAGACTTATACGCACTAATACCTGATTTATCCCAACGGAAACTTGGATTTGAATCACTTCCAATAACTACTTGGTCAGTATTTAACATTCCAGTATATACTGTACCAATATTAATTCCGCGCCCGTCGATTGCAGTTGCCCAACTAGCACCGCCGTCGGAAGAAATTCTAATTCCCTCACTATTAATTATAACAAAATTTTGTGTATTGTTCAAATTATGAACTTGAATTCTGTCACCATCAATAGTAATTGAACCATCACTAGTTAAGTTGTATTTCTGTCCAGCAAGTTGATTCAGCGATTGTAAAAGTACATTCTGGTTAATTGTACCATTAGCATCCATTAGTGAACTAATCTTAGCATAGGTAGCTTCATTATACTGTACAGTTTGTACTGCTGCATTAACTCTTTGGAAGAAATCTTCAAATCTAGTCTTATAATTCTGAACTGTAATTATATTTTGGTCTGGCTCATCTAAGTGCCATTCAATCTCTGATACAATTACCTCTTCGCGCGCCGGTGTAAGTATTCCATTAATACTAGCCCAACCAAAGAATTCGGTATCTTCAATATATGTTTTATCACCCGCATCAAATAGATATGGTTCATAACCTTCTAATTGACTAATTTCAACTACATTAATTGTATATGAAATTGCAGGTTGTGCTGAAGTATTACTTACTTGTAATGCATCGAGATAGTATAGCTCGGAATCAATGTAATCTGTTGAATTCCAAGTTCCTTCTTGAATAAAACGACTGTATTTATTATTAAAAGACTTAACTAACTCTTGCTTTTCTTCAAGCAAATCATCTATTTCATCTTCAACACCAATTGCTTCAGTTTGACTTACTATTTTAATTGTCTGTGGACTTTTTGTTACTGTATAGCTTTCTTGTGCTGGTTCTAATTTAAATCCTTCTGGTATAGAAGTAAAAGTTAAAACCGTTTCATTAGTAGTAATATCAAAATATCTTTTACTAATTGTAGATTCTTCAACTACTGAATCTCCAAGCTTAAATTGAAGTCCAGGCAAAAAATCGTTAAGGTCTATAATTACATGGTTTTCTTCATCAGCATCGACTAATGAATAAACCTTAACTTTATAATTTTCAGACCCACGCAATTGCTTTCTTACTTTCCAATATTCTTGTTCTATGTTTGAAAGAATACCGGAATAGTTATTGATAGTCGCAGAGCTTGCATAGAGTTGACCAAGTGTATCAATAACTGTTTCTTCTTCAAATAAAGAAGTTCTATCATCCTCAGTATCCTCAGTATCTTCTGAAGGCTCACTTGGCTCTGGCGCATTTAATTGTGCATTGTACCATTCTTTATAATCTTCATAGGTTTGGTCAGTTAAGTATTCGAAGTCTTCTAGTGCTTGAGTCTGTGCATCTTGTGCAGAATCAATAAGCTCACTAAATACATTACGTTTACTTCCTAAACTAGTTAGCGCTGCTTCTAAATCTCTGCGAACTTTTTCTTTACCTTGAATTTGTTGATTTATAGCTTTAACTGCTTCAACAAAATTCGTTCTATCTTCATCAACCTCATCTCTATCTAATAGACCTTGATTATAGTAGTAATCAAAGTTTAAAATATACGATTCTCCACTTGGATTTGAAGGTGCATTTGCAATGGATACATAACCTTCATCCACATATTCAGATTGAGATTGGTCAACAATCAATTTAGTAACAATTTCATCAGAGTTAATATTACGTTCAATTGAATCTATATTAACTCCATATTTAAAGCCAGCCCAATTATCTTTGCCAGCATATTCTTTAAGATATACAAACTTGTGAGGCCCGTTTTCATCTACGACGATGGCGCCGGTGTCATCATGGTCAACTACAAGGTCAATCCAACACTCAAAAGTTTCTGCAATTGTTTGTAATACGTTGAAACAGTTGGATTGAGAAATACTAATTGAAAGATATTTTTCAGAGCCTTCGTTATAAACTGGTACAACTTTTTCAGAAGTATTCAAAGCATTCTGTAGCTCTTCGATTGATGTATATGTTTCTACGTCTTCAGCGGCCGTGCCATCAGAAGGCTTTAAATAATAATACTCAGTTGGTTTTGATGTGGCAGTAGGTACATTACCAAGTAAAATCGGCTTATCATCACCATCGCGCACACAACGAGTAAACTGTATATCTTGAATATAAACAGGAGTATCTTCAGAAGTGGTATAGATGAATATACCATAGTTCTGAGTTGGGTCGGTCAAAACTGCATTTGTAAGTGACTTTCTTGCTTTGCCAGTTAGATAGAAATAAGGGAGATAATTGTCATCTTTAACATTAAATCTACCTGTCTTTCCATCCCAATAGTATAATTTATCTCCGTCTTTGTAAAGATACTTAGTTGATAAATTCTGAGCGACATCATCAATTACATAGTTCTGAGTAGTAACCTCATCCTCAGTAACTGTTTCTATATGTCCACCTTCAACGATGTTGTTATACTCAGTTGGTGCCCCTTCGATTTGAAGTACAATATCGCTTGTATCTATATGATAGTAATATCTACCCCAGCGTTGTGGAGTATCACGAGTATATTTAGCTACAAGTAAACCAAGTGTTTGAACTGACTCTAGCGCATCAATATCACCTTTGCCTGCGCGCCATCTGAATACAAACTCATCACCTTGAGAGATTGAATTGATGAATGAAGTATTACCTTGAAAACCATCGTTGAAAATTGCATTTCTATAGTCATTAGTTAGAGGACCTATAAAGTTAACTTTCAAAAACCCTTCAATTTGTGAAAGAAGGGTTAAGTCAGCCAATTCTTTACCTTCAGCTAGCTCAGGCTTCGTAATCAATTCTAATTTTTTAATTGCGTCAGGGTCTGAACTATCGACGTATGGATTCCAACCTTGAAGTGTTCCATCTTCTAAAGCATTGAAGTTATCTCCATTAGCCATGAAGTTCATTACTACATTAGAAGTTGTATAGGTGTAATCTGTATATCTGTAAATGTCTCGGTCGCCCATTTTAAATTGGTCAACTGTACGTTGCATTACAGGGTCATAGGTTGTGAGCTGATTATAAGCTAAACGATTAGCTTGATAACGTTTTTCAACTTCACTAAAAGTAATTATTGGATTATCATTTAAATAGAATCCATTATCTTTATAGGTTAACTCAGTCATAATACGGAAATTTGTATCCGTAATTACGTTCTTATCATCAATTGTATACTGTCTATTCTCATCTCGAATGATAAACTGAACATATTTTCCATTCTTATTTTTAACATAGCTATAAAATAGATAAATTGATGACCCTGGCGCCGGAACTGTATCAGAATTACCTGTCGCATTGATAATTTCAATATTAGTAGTAGAAGTTAATGTTGCTTTATAAATTGGTTCTTCTACCAATTGTTTAAATGGGTCAACCCCACCGAGCTTCCAATCTGTATCAACTAATGTTTTTCCAGCTAATTCAAATGCAGTACCTTGATTATTATTTAAATCTGCACTAAACTCTAAATTATATCCATTCTTTGAAAGTTCTAATACAAATGCATCTGTACAAGTATAAGTCCAAGTATATTCTTCACTTGCTTCTGTATGGTCTTTTACAATGAACTCATACCATTTACCATCATATTTAAGTTTAACCTTACGTTCATTAACTAACAAGGCCGCGAATGGATTTACGACCTCTTCGTTTCCACTATAAGGGTCAAAATATTTATATTTTAAAGAGAAAGATAAGGTTTTTTCTCCATTAGCTTTCTTATTAAAAACTGGGTTATAGACTTTATTTGGCCCTGTCATTGTATCAGAACCAATAACTGCTATTTTATGTTCTGTAAATTTTTTTTCGTCTCCGTCTTGGGTGAGTTTATCTTCCCAAACGGAAATTTCATATGGCTTTTTTAATAGCTCACCCATTTGTGCCTCCTAGAAGTATAAATAATCGTAAAAAATTTGCGGAGTTGATGTGAGATTAGTGATTTGAATTTGAGCATTGTCGGTTTTAAGGTTAGGTTGAAGCTTAAAGAAATAACCACTTTCTATATAACCATTATAAAGATTACCTGTAGTTTTATAAGTTGGATTACCATTTGAATCTACAGACATATCTTTAACACCAACAATTAAACAAGAATTAGTATCAATTAAAATGCCCTCATCACCAGTCACTAAATTAAAAGGTTTAATTATCAATGAAGCGGTTTCAGATTGATTACTGGCGCCTGCATTGTAAGTTAAAGTAGTTGTATCAGCCAAACCTGAAGGTATATACAACCTAAATCCAGTAGGCACATCACCAGCATTGTATACGTTGATGGCGCCGGCGCTGTATACGTCTATCTCTCCACTTTCACGCTCATTACGCGATAAAATTCCACTAGAAACAGCCCAATCTGCACTTCCTTCATAATATTTTCCTGACTCTGGAAGAACTTTAAAATTAGATTTCGCAAACGGGAAATATGCAACGAAACTTATTTTACCCTCACCTTTATAGATGCGTCTAGTAGTTCCGCTATATTCCTTAAACTCATAATCTCTGCCACCAATACCTTTTACATAGGTAACAGATTCTGAGCCTGCTTCACGATGCTCCTCTATTTTCCTCCAATTATAGTCTTGTTCGTCAAAACAAATATATGAAAGTTCAATTGGGCTTTCGATTTTTGCTATATATTTTTTATATGGACGTTCTGAGAAAATAAGTTCTCCTTGACGTTTACGTCCATATAATTGTCTTAATCGTCTAAATTGTTCCTCTGTCATGGAGTCAAAAGCGAATGAAATCTCAAAGGTACGTGTTCCATAAGTAGTACCAAAATAATACTCTCCATCCATGCCAGGAACTTCAACAGTTACATCTTTAATTTCTGGAGTTAACTCTTCATCAAATCTATCACCGTCACTTGTACGAACGATATTGAGGTCAGAAGAATCTACGCCTGCGAAACTAAAGCTTAAAAAGTCTCCTTTCATCCCCATTTTAATTTCTCCTTTTGGTCAATAAAAAACCACTTA